>ENA-UEPV01000195-UEPV01000195.1-human-gut-metagenome-genome-assembly--contig:-NODE-195-length-40162-cov-53.333791_pt1 | contig 40162 bp, 62 predicted proteins | sample MGYA00242942_ERZ507925 | MGnify/ENA primary metagenome ERZ507925 (study PRJEB26167, sample SAMN06115453) | human gut metagenome | host: Homo sapiens | place: China:Fujian | collected 2015-08-26... | reverse complement strand
CGTGGAATTCGCGCAGTATGCCGCTCTCCAGCACATCTATCTGGGCGACGCGGTGCGCGTGATTGCCCGGAAAATCGGCATATCGGTGTCCATGCGCATGACGCAGTACACCTACGATTGTCTGCTCAAACGCTACACCAAGGTGACGCTGGGCAAGGTGGCGGACGCCATCGAGGGCAACACCATCTCCGGCAGACAGCTGCCATCCGGGGTCATCACCGGCGCAAAGCTGGCGATGAACTCCGTGGGCGCGGGGCAGCTTCAGAACGGCTCGGTGGGGTCGCTGCAGGTGAAGATGGCCGCCATTGAGACGGCGCACATCCGCGACGCGGCCATCACGAATGCGAAGATCGCCGACGCTTCCATCGACAGCGCGAAAATCAAGGATGCGGCTATCGGCTCTGCCAAAATCGAGGACGCGTCCATCGGCACGGCGAAGATTGCGGACGCCGCCATCACCACGGCCAAAATCGCCGACGCGGCCATCGGCAGCGCGCAAATCAAGGACGCGGCCATCGGGACTGCACAGATTGACAAGGGCGTCATCCATTCCGCCCACATCGGCGACGGCGAGATTCAGACGGCGAACATCAAAGACGCCGCCGTCACCAAGGCGAAGATTGCCGACGCGGCCATCAGCTCCGCCAAGATCGAGGACGCGGCCATTACCAACGCGAAAATCGACAAGGCGGCCATTGACAGCGCGAACATCAAGGACGCCGCCATCGGCTCGGCGCACATCCAGAAGGCGGCGGTCGGCGAAGCGCAGATTGCGGACGCTGCTATCACCCGCGCAAAAATCGCCGACCTCGCCGTGGGTACGGCGCAGATGGGCGACCTGTCCGTCACGACGGCGAAGATTGCGCAGGCGGCCATCGGCTCCGCGCAGATCAAGGACGCCGCCATTGAAACGGCAAAGATTGCGCTGGGCGCGATTACCGCCGCGCTCATTAAGCAGGGCGCTATCGGCACGGCGCAGATTGCCGACGGCTCCATCACCGACGCGAAGATCGTCTCCCTGAGCGCGAACCGCATCACCGCGGGCACGCTGTCCGTGGAGCGGCTGATTATTCGCGGCAATGAGCAGAGCCTCGTCTACGCCATCAACAACATGGGCGAGCTGACAAGCACGCAGGTGGACACCATTGACGGCTATGTGCTGACCGAGCGAACCATCACGGCGGACAAGATCGTGGCGCACAGCATCACGGCGGCGGAGATTGCCGCCAAGACCATCACAGCCAACGAGATTCTGGCGGGGACGATTACCGGCGCGGAAATCGCCGCCGAAACCATAACCGGCGCGAACGTCCAAGCGGGAACGCTGACGACGGACCATGTGGCGGCGAATTTTGGGGAGACGCTCGACCTGTCCAGCAACACAGGCATTGTGCAGCGCGTGGAGTACGCGGATGACCAGACGGAGATGCGGTCGCTGATTCAGACGAAGGCGGACGGCGTGCTGTCCGAGGTCAAGGCGAACTACACCGCCGCCGAGGACACGGAAAGCCTGCGCAGTCAGCTTTCCTCGCTGGCCGAGCAGACGCAGGACAGCTTCACTTGGACGACGACGCAAATCAAAGAGCTGATTGCGAACGCCGAAGCCGGAGACAGCGCCACCGAGGAGCAGCTCAAGCTCATTCAGGACTACATGAAGTTCACGGACGGCACGCTGTCCATCGGCAAGACCGGCAACCCCTTCACGTTCCGCGTGATGAACGAGCGGCTGGCGTTCTACATGAACGATTCCGAGGTCGCTTACCTCTCCAACAACAAGCTGTACGTCACACAGGCGGAAATTCTGACCCGGCTGCAAATCGGGAAATTCGCGTTTGAGCCGCAGACGAACGGCAACATGTCCATCGTCTACACGGGTTAAAGGAGGCAGAGCATGGCGCTTACGGCCACATACACGGCGAGCCTGCGCACCCTGAGCTATACGGCGGAGGGCGTGATAGACAGCAGCGAAGCCACACAGGAGTACTACACGGCGGGCGCGAATCGCGTTGGCCTTTTGCATTTCCCCGGCATGAACATGACCAACAAGGTCATCACCGGGATTCAGATTACCGCCACCGCCAGCCGTGCGGGCTACGGTCTGGGACGCGACAAGGTGGTCTACCTGCGAGCGTCCAATTATCAGGCGACGTCCCAGTCCGGCGTGAAGGGCAGCGCCTTTGTCGGCGCGTCGCTGGGCACGTTCGTCGGGCAGTTTTACGGCAACACGTCCTCCTACACGCTGTCTGGCGGCCTGCTGACGAATCTGGCGAATTACTTTGCCGCCGGGAACAACACGGTGATTCTCTACAATCCCGACCCGGAGCAGTCCTCGCAGGTGTACTCCAAGAACTATCTGAAATGGACGGCCGCCAGCATCACGATTACCTATCAGGAGGCGGTCAGCCAGCCCACGCTGGAAAACAGCACCGTGACGATGGGCACGGTCATGCGGATCGCCACCAACCGGCAGAGCACGGCGGCGACGCACACCCTGCGCTACAGCTTCTTCACCGAGAACGGCACGATTGCCACGGACGTTGGCGATTCCTATGAGTGGACGCCGCCGGTATCACTGGCGGCGCAGATTCCGTCTGCCGCCTCCGGCTGGGGCACGCTGCTCTGCGACACCTACATCGGTGGGACGCTCATCGGCACGAAGAAGACCACGTTCACGCTGGTTGTGCCGGACAGCATTGTGCCGACGATTTCCGCCGTGACCTTTGAGGAAGCGACGCAGGGCGTGGCGGCGAAATTCGGCGCGTTCGTGCGCACGCGCAGCACGCTGTCCGTGTCCATCACGGCGGCGGGCGCGCAGAAGAGCACCATTGCCGCCTACCGCACGACGCTGAATGGCGCGGTCTATTCGGGCGCGAGCTTCACCACCGGCGCGCTGAACGTCGCCGGGGACAGCGCGCTGACCGTCACCGTCACCGATTCCCGCGGGCGCACGGCGACCGTCACGAAGACCGTCACGGTGCTGGCCTACGACCCGCCGAAGCTGACGGCGTTCTCCGCCGAGCGCTGCACCGAGGACGGCAGCGCCGCCCAGATGGACGGCACAAGGGTGCGCATCACCGCGTCCGCGACGGCTTCCCCGGTGGGCAATAAGAACGACATGGCGTGTACGGTCTACTACCGCACACGCGGTGCGGAAGCATGGGCGACAGCGCAGAACCTGATTCCCCTGAGTTACTCCATTGGGGTCACGAACGCCCTGCTTCCGCAGACCTTTGATGTGCTGAGCAGCTACGAGCTGAAGATTCGCGTCACCGACACATTCTACTATGTGGAGCAGTCGGTGGAAATCGGCACAAAGCAGGTCATGATTGACCTCTATCAGGATGGCACGGGCATCGCCTTTGGCAAGGTGGCCGAGACGCCCGGCGCGGTCGAGTTCGGCTGGCCAATTAAGCTGACCGAGCCGCTGGAGGTTTCGCAGGGCGGCACGGGCGCGAACAATGGCGCGAGCGCCTGCGCGAACATCGGCGCGGTGCAGAAGAGCGGCGACGTCATGACCGGCAATCTCCAGATCAGCGGGCGGCTCTATCCGTCGCTGTATCTTCTGCCCACCTACAACGACACGAAGAACCGCGTCGTGTTCGAGGGCAGCTATTCAGGCGCGGGTTCTTTTTCCGCGTGGGAGGACAGCAGCGGCACAAACCGCCGGATGCTGGAAGTGCGCACGGCCAAGTACAAAGCCAGCAAGGACGACGCGGTGGTGCTGCGCTGCGTGGAGAACGGCAGCTACTACAGCTACCGCCTGTTCCACGCGGGCATGGCGACGCCGGTTCCCATCGCCAACGGCGGCACGGGCGCGAGCACGGCGAAGGCGGCGCTGACGAATCTGGGTGTGTTCTATGCGGAGACGCTGCCGGACACGGGCGATGACGGGCAAATCTGCCTTGTCCCCGTGTAAGGAGGGCGCATGAGCAGTACATTCAGCGCCACGGCGAACAGCAACACCACCATCGGGTACGTCTGGTACGGCTCGAACGAATGGGCGATGGGCAGCAGCGAGGGCGCGTGTCAGGGCGCGTACATGGCCACAAAGCCCAGCCAGTCCCGCGTCGGGCTGATGCTCTTTAACGGCGCGGGCGCGGCGCTCAGGGGCAAGGTCATCCAGAGCATCACGCTCAAAATCACCTGCTCCGGCGCGGGCTCCGGGTCGAGCGGCAAGGTGCTTTCCTTCCACCGGGCCAATGTGCAGGCGTTCGACAAGTCCCTGCGCGGCTCCGCGCAGGTGGGCGCGGCGCTGGGCACGCTGACGGGCAAGTTTTACTCAAACACGACCACCCACACATTGAGCGCGTCCAGCAACGCGGCGTTCTTCGCCGCCCTGCGCGCCTATCTGACCGAGGGAAATTCCGCGCTTGTGCTGTACAACGGGGAAACGTCCAAGGCCGACGGCTATTCCGCCAACTACGCCCGCGTTACCTCCTGCACCCTGACCGTCAGCTACATCGACGGCATGGCCTATGTGCGCGTGAACGGCGCGTGGAAGCAGTGCGCCGTGTGGATGCGCGTGAACGGTGCGTGGAAGCAGTGCGTGCCGTACTACCGCAGGGACGGCGCATGGGTGCGCGTATAGGGAGATCGCCGCGATGAGCGGCTTTTTCTATATCCTATTCGGGGAGGAGGAATCGAAGATGGACGGAATCACCGGGGGACAAATCTACACGGCGGCGCTGGTTTTTCTGGCTGGCTGCGGCGCTGTGACCACCATCGGCAAGGCCGTCGAGGTCATCCGAAACTGGCGCAAGCCCGCGGACAGCCTGAAGCACAAGGTCGCCAGACACGAGGAACAGCTCGCGGCGCTGAAGGAAGGCCAGCGCGTCACCTGTGAGGCGCTGATGGCGCTTCTGGGACACGAGCTGCACAACGGGAATGCCGACGAGATGCAGGAAGCGTCCCGGAAGCTGAACCAGTATCTTGTGAACCGATAATTTGAGGAGGGATTTTTCATGAAGTGGGAAGACATTCGGCGGAAGCTGACCAGCCGCAAGTTCTGGCTGGCCATCGGCAGCTTTGTATCCATGCTCATTGTGGCGCTGGGCGGCGCGGAGGAAACCGCGACGCAGGTATCCGCGCTCATCATGGCGGGCGCGTCGGTGATTGCTTACATCATCGGCGAGGGCATGGCGGACGCGGCGAGCGCGGGCGGCGTCACCAACATTGATGGTGCAGACGTGTTGAAAGCCATTGAAATTGTGGACGAAAAGGGCAAGCAGGACGACCATTCGGGCGACGGCGAATAAGCCGCGCCCCTTATGGAGGGTATACCATGTACGATGTGAACAGGGTGCTTTCCGTCGCGGAGGCGGAGGTCGGCTATCTGGAAAAGGCGAACAACAAGAATCTCGACGGCAAGACGGAGAACGCGGGCGACAAGAACTACACCAAGTACGCCCGCGACCTCGACGCAATCCCCGGCTTCTACAACGGCCGCAAGCAGGGCTACGCGTGGTGCGACGTGTTTGTAGATTGGTGCTTCGTCACCGCCTACGGCAGGGACGCGGCGCTGAAGCTGCTGTGTCAGCCGCTGAAGAGCGCGGGCGCGGGCTGCCGATACTCCCGCAGCTATTACAAGGCGAAGGGTCGGCTGTTCAGCGCGCCGCAGCCGGGCGACCAGATTTTCTTCTGGCCGAAGAACGCCATCGGCGGCCCGGCGGTACAGCACACGGGGCTGGTCTACAAGGTAGACAGTACCTATGTGTACACCATCGAGGGCAACACCTCCGGCACGTCCGGCGTGGTCGCCAATGGCGGCGGCGTGTGGAAGAAGAAGTACCGGCTGGACTACAACCGCATCGCGGGCTACGGCCGCCCGGACTACGGCAGCGGCGACGGCGCAGCCAGCGACACGCCGGTCACGCCCGCAGAGCCGAGCGCGCCTGAACCCACGCCCGAAACGCCCGCCGCACCGGCGGGAACCGTGACCATCGTATCGGAGGGCGGCAGGGTGAACGTTCGCGTCGGCAACGGCACGAAGTACACGCGAATCACCGCCGTGAAGCCGGGTAAGACCTACCCGTGGGTGGCGACCGCCGAGAACGGCTGGCACGCCATTGAGATTGCCGGGAAGGTCGGCTGGGTATCCGGCGAGTTCTCCCGGAAAAACTGAACACACACAGGGACGGCCGCAGATCGCATCTGCGGCTGTCCTCTTGAACTGATACGGAGGTGAACGCCAAGTGGCAGAGAAGATTACCATTTCCGCGCCGTTTTCGCAGGAGACGCGCTCGCTGGGGCGTATCGGGCGCGTGGGCGAGAATCTGTCCCGGCAGATTGTATTCGACTGCTCCAGCGCCCTGACCGACCGCCCGAACGCGAATATCATCTGCGTCATTCAGCGCACCGGCGACAAGGAGCCCTATGCGGCGCAGATGACCCGCGTGGGCGATACCGGCAGCTACAAGCTGGTGCTGACCAACACCGAGGTCGCCAAGTCCGGCAGCGTGCGCTTCGAGCTGCGCATGGTGGACGGCGAGGAAATCCTGAAGGCCGCCATCTACACCGGCACCGTGGAAGCGTCCATGTCCGGGATTGGCGACATGCCCGGCGAACCCATCCCCGACGCGCTGAACCGACTGGAAACCGCCATCTCCGAGGTGGGCAAATACGCCGACCTGAAGGAGGAGGTTGAAACGCTGCAAACGAGCGGCACGAGCACGGCAGAAGTGGCGGATACTAACGCCGTCTCTATTCACGGCGCGGATGGGGTGTATGACCTGAGCAAGGGGACTATTCAAGCACGCCTAAACACGCTGGAAGACGGCGATGAACTGAAAGTAGAAAAAGCATCTATTAATGCGCTATCCATTGTAGGCGAATCTTCGTTTTCAATTGGCGTGATGTCAATAGCGGCAAACTCTACAGTGGTGGTACAGTCCTCGATACAGTTAAGTATTCCTACAAAACCGGAAGATTATTTTATTACTATCCGTCCCGACAAAATAAATGAAGAAAACTCTTCCGGACTGCTACTATTTTTTGACGTTATATATAAATCTGCCGATTTTGTAGTCGGTTATATCGTTATTGTTAATCCGACTAGCGCGACAATAAAGACTACAAATTTTTACAACGCCGGAAAAGTATACGCAATAGCGCCTGTCACTTCCTCTTTTGTTACAAACGTTTCTGGTAATGTCATTTCCGGAGGTTCAGGAGATGTTACAAAATCCTATGTAGATTCGCAGGATGCGGCTCTTGACGCGAAAATCACGACAGCCATCAATGCCGCGAATGCTAACGGCGTTTCAATTCACGGCGCAGGCGCTGCGTATGACAATACAAAAGGGACGATTGCCGCACGACTGGAAGCGCTGGAGGCGGGCGGCGGCACGTCCAGCACGAAAATCGCGAACGGGACAGGTATGGCACAAGTGGGACCCGGTAAAGAGCTGGTTGTTGACTACAGCGCAACCGGGTTCACTTCCGCGCCGGTTGTCGTGGCGAGCCATTGCCAGACTGGCGACAGCGACACGGACACATCCGGCATTGTCAAGGTCTTGAGCGTGACCAAAACCGGGTGCAAAATCAGCATCATCGGCGGAACGACCGACCATGATTACCCGGTTTCATGGATTGCGACAGGGACGTAAGAGAGGGGCGCACACCCTTCTTGCAGAGCAATTTGCTACCTATTCGGGGGTCGCTGCCCAGCGCAGCGGCTCCCGAAATCACTATAAGGAGGTGCCCTGTGACTGATTGCAACGCCTTGCGCGCCACCTATTCGCCGGATGGCGAGACGGTCACATCCGAAACGCGCTGCGGGCGGACGACACTCTTTTCCTACGACGGCTACAATCGCCTGATTCGCGTGGACGACCCTGCGGAAAACGCCACATGGCGCTATTGCTACGATGAACGCGGCAATCTCACCGCGAAGACGCGCCACATGTTCACCATCGGCACGCCGGGCGCGGCGCGTGAGGTCATCCGTCTGCTCTATGCGGGCGACCGACTGTGCGCCTATGGCGACCAGCCGCTTGTCTACAGCGCCGCCGGAGAACTGGCAGAAGCGGGCGGCTGGCGCTTTGAGTGGAAGTCCCGGCGGCTTTCATCCATGCGCGCCGACGGAAAGACGCTCACCTTCCGCTGCAATGCTTCCGGTCGGCGCCTGCAAAAGCGCATGGATGCGAGCTGGCTCCCTGTCATCACCTCCTACTCATGGCGGCAGGACAGGCTCGCGCAGATGGTCATCGCCCGCACGGGCTATGACGAGATCGAGCGGAAGACGACGCTGCGTTACAGCTACGACGAGCGCGGCTGCCCGGAGAGGGTCGAGTACAACGGCACGGCGTACACATGCCTGTGCGACAGCGCTGGCAGTGTGGTCGCCTTGCTGGACGGCTCCGGCGAGACAGCCGTGTCCTATGACTACGACGCATGGGGCAGACAGCTTGCCGTATCCGGCCGTCTGGCGGGCACTCTGGGCGCAGACAACCCGGTGCGATTCCGCGGGATGCTCTACGACCCGGAAACCGGGCTGTACGACAACGGCGGCGTTCCCTACTGCCCGGAATACGGGCGGTATCTGACGGAGCCGTATGTATTCTCCGGCAACAATCCCCATATTCCGCGTCGATGAACCGCAGGGCTGCGCCTGAGCGCGCGCCCTGCTTTCATATGCCCTCGCAGAAGGGAGGTGGTGTGAATGTTCATTGTATGATGCCGGTTTCCCTGTAACTGTATACTCATCGAATGAGAAACAGGAGGCTTTTATTATGTTTGAAAATGGCTTTGCTACGCGCACCGAATCTGCGAAGAAGTGCATCTTCCCGGTGATCCATCAGCTGGACGCACTGGGTGACGCTGCCTACGGCGGCCGCTTCTACGATGGCGATATGAACGTGCTGCATGTGAACATCCTTCCCAATGCCCGCACGAATCTTGCCGCCACACTGCGTACCGATTTTCTGACGGGCGAAGCGCTTACGGATTTCGACAAGCACATCCAGTTCCACGTTGTGAAGTACAGCCAAGCTCAAATGAATACGCTCCAAGAGACTGTACGCAAGGAACTGATGGGTCACGCAGGCTTTGGTATTCACGAAGTATATTACGATACAAAAAGACACAAATTAATTATCGGTGTCGATGATGCTTCTGAAGAAGCCCGCGGAGCAATACTAAATGAACTTTCTCGGTTTGGTTATACGGATGCGGACATGGTTGCGATTCAGAATGAGCCACGCGCCTATACGAGCGGAGTATTTGACTTTACAGGCGATCCTGTTGACATGTCGCATGGGGTCCCGGATCGCGTACTCGATGCAGCGGCAAAGGCAGGTGTTTCCGTTAAGCCCGGCTCTTGGATTGGCAATGGTGCTTCACTCAATTCCATTGTCGGCATTTCTTCCATTTGCACTGGTTTTCTTTACAACAACCAGCCCGGCTTCCTTTCCTGCGGGCATGGCAAGGCATCCGGCCAGAAGATTTTCTATCAGCCTGTTCCGAGTTCCGGCAGCTATCCGTCAAACCTCTGGAATTACAGTACGTCTAACCTCGTCGAGATCGGGCAGACAGTGGCTGTCAGTTTCAATTCTGGGGATGCCTATGATTATGCGTCGATTATCCGCACAAATTCCAGCGCAAACATGAACAGCAAGAATTTTAAAGGAGGTACGATTGACGGTGACAGCGGTGTCCCGGCCAACGGTGAACTGATGGCTGTTTGTGGGTGTGCAGATGGTGCGGTTTTTGGTGAATGCCTTTCCAGTTCGACGGTTATCGTAGTTGACGACACCGTCCAGAAAACTAATATGATCAAAATGAGCAAGCCAATCACGCCGGGAACGAGTGGCGGCTCTGTTGTTTATCAAGATGATGAAAGTAAGAAAATCAACCTGACCGGTATCGTGACATCTTACAGTGCCTCGTATTCTTACCATGCAAAATACAGCCTTGTAAAGAGCAGATTCAACCTTACTACGGTGTATTGACTTTTTTTTTGCAATCTGTTAAAATACTGGCGAGGTGAGTATTCGTGAAGTTGTGTAGAAAAACATTCGCCATTATTGTAGTGCTGTTGGCAATGGGATGCTGTTGTGCCTTGGGCGAGGAACGTTCTTGGACTAACGATGTCGAACGTTCTTGGACTAACGATGTCGAACGTTCTTGGACTAACGATGTCCGAGCTGTTCAAACTCCCGAACTCGGTGATTCCTCCATCGCTACTACGGCACTGGTCGGATTTGCCGGACTGGCCTTGACGGGCGCTGTTGTGGCGCACAAGAAGGCCAGAAGCAATGCGCAGTAATTCCTCGACAGGCAATCGAAGTCCACGGGGGCGGCGGGACAAGAAGCGTTTCTGGTTTTGCTTAGAAGCGGCTTGTCTCGCCGCTTTCCTTGTTGTTGCGATTACGCTTGTCATCCGCTTCGCCCGCCAGAATCACCGTGCCGCCGAGGAACGCGCCGCACAGGAGGCGCTGACCCGGATTCAGACCGAGCAGACAATTACACCCACAACCGCGCCGTCGGAAGCGCCGCCACAGCAGATGTTCGCTTACGCGCAGGAGCTTTTGCAGACCAACCCCGACCTTGTGGGCATGGTCGGCTTCGACGACATGGCGCTGTACGTCTGTCAGGGCGAGGACAACACCTTCTACGCGTCTCACCGCTTCGACTGCAGCGAAGACCCGGCAGGCATGATTTACATGGACTGCCGCTGTTCCGCGTGGCCGCTGGGCCAGAACACCATCCTCTACGGGCACAACATGCGCGACGGTTCCCGCTTCGGCAAGCTGAACCGCATGACGGACGCGGCGTATTGGGCGGAGCATCCCTGTGTGCGCTACGCCAGTCTGTACGAAATTCGCGACTACCGCCCCATCGCCGTGTTTTACGCCAACGTCGATCCGACGGCGGCGGATTACTTCGACTTCGCCGTGACGGATTTCCCGGACGCGAACTCCTTCAACGCCTATGTGCAGGAAGCGAAGCGCCGCTCCGTCGTGAATCTCCCCGCCACCGCGCAGTACGGAGACAACCTTCTGACCCTCGCTACCTGCTCCGAGGAAGGCGTAGGCGGACGGCTTGTCGTTGTCTGTATGCCAGCCGAATAACACCATCGCCCCGCTCCGGCGGGGCTTTTTTCATGCCGATGTTTTGCCGCCGCTGACAAAACATCGGCATGACCTCACGAAGATGACGCCCACCATTTCCGCGACCTCACGAAAATGGTCAGCGCGTCACGCCTTGCCACCGTCCTGCCCTTCCACGCCCTTTCCGCTCCCGTTGCCTGCCCAAACGCAGAACGGCACACAGGGGCGTTTCTGTGCGAAAGAGGGCATATGAAAAAACGGCCGTCTTCCAGCTGCGAACAGCCGGAGGGGGCATGGTGGTGTGTGTCTGTCCGCCCTATATATAAATAAAAAAAGAAGAAGAATTTTCCCCTATGGGTGTTGTCCGCCGGGTGTGTGCGTTTTTGTATAGTTTGTTGTCCGCCTTGTCCGCCTCGTCCGCCTTGTCCGCGTTGTCCGTGTCGTCCGCCCCGTATCATATATGGTATGGCGGACAACAGGCGGACAACAGACAGGGGGCTTTGCGAATTTGTTGTCCGCCCTGAAAAGCCCGACATATCAAGGGTTTGCGGGCTTGGCGGACAAGGCGGACAACACGGACAACAGGGTGGTCAAAATCGTGTTCTTGTCCGCCCGTTGTCCGCCTGAAAAGGGTTTAGGCGGACAACAGCCCATTTGGCGGACAACGATTTTTCGCGAGAATTTGTTGTCCGCCTGTTGTCCGCCAAGGGCATTTGTTGTCCGCCTGAAAGAATCTCCATCGGGATGGACGTGTTCTTTCGCAGAGAAATTGGTTTGACGTTTCCCCTTGTGCCGTGGTATAATAGAATCAGGAACGGAGGATACACGCAATGGAGAGCTACGAGAAAATCAAATATGAGCCGCTGGCCGATTCGGTATTTAACTACCTGTTTTCCGACAGAGATATGAATATCTCCATGCAGGAGTTTATCGACGGCGTGCTGACGGATGCAGGCGACCCTCTGATTGGCAAAGTCAAGGCCATTCAAACGCAGTATGATGTGAAGAAGCGTGTGTTTGGCGCGCACGGCGGACGGTTGGACGTTCGGGTAGAGGCCGCCGACGGTTCGCTGTTTGACATTGAGGTACAGGCCTACTTGGAGCCTGCCATGAACGACCGCTCGTGGTTCTACGGTAGCAATCTGATGAGCGAAGAGTTTCTCGAAGGGCAGACCTACAACAAAGTTCCAAAAGTGCGCGTGATTAACCTGCTGGACTTCGTGCTGCGCCGGGATCATCCAGACCTCTTGCAGCCCATCAGCCTGATGTATCGGAAAAGCCCTGCTCCAGCATCGGATGCATTCCGTATCTACAATATCGAGCTTCCGAAGTTCCGTGATACTAACCCGACGCTGGAAAGCGTCAAGAATGACCCTCTGCTTCGCTGGCTGTATCTGCTGGACGAGGGCTATAAAAGCGACCATGAAATGGAGGTGCTCAGTAACATGACCGAAGGAATGAGAGCCTTTGCCAAGCGCTATCAGGTTTCGCTCAATGACCCCGACCTGCGTCGTATGTATGACTACGAGATGAGCGCCAAGCGCGATCAGGCTTCGCGAGAGTATAACGCGGAGATGAAGGGCCGCACGGACGTGATTCGCGGGATGCTTCACAACGGCATTTCCGTCGATGTCATTTACAAGTGCGTCGATGCGCCCCGTGCAGATGTAGACGCTATCATCGCCAAGATTCGAGCGGAGGATTGACGGATTGCACATCACCCTAATCCTGCATTTTTTGAAAAGGTCGCAGGAGAGCGGCGGGAAATTACACCCGTTTTTACACCCGTTTGGCATGTAAAGCGTGATTTGCCCCCTATCAAATACGACAAGGATTCCGCTGAATTGTGCCGTTTTTGATGTGAGATATGCTCAATTAGATATATTGAACTCCGGTTCAAATCCTGTCACCTCGACCATCGCCCGGTTCTTCAAAACGAAGAACCGGGTTTTCTGTTATCCACAATTCGTCCGAAATATGCCGTTTTCTGTGGATATTTCGGTGTTTTTGCAAGTTCCGCGCTGTCAAACATCCAGAATTAACAAATGAAAAGCGGGCGCAAAATTAATTACACCCGCTTTTACACCCGTTTTGGTTTTCGCTTTTAGGCATGTTGTATATCGCTTTTGATTCATGCCCCTGTTTTTCAGCCCTGCGAGGACTTCTTTGGGCGGCCTCTTTTAGCAGGCTGCACAAATCCAAACTGCAGCGCCGCCCGCGCTTTCGCCGCGTCCGTGTGCCGGGTATCGATGTGGCCGCGTGCAACCTTGCCCACCTGCGGCGGCAGTTCCGCCGGTGCGGTCGGCTGTGCGCCGTCCAGAAGGCGGTCGAAGGTCGCGTTCATCAGCGTCTTGGCGCGCTCCTGCTCGCGGTCTACAACATGCCCGTACACGCCGAAGGTGTCCATGTCAACGCTGTGCCCGACGAGGTCTTTTATCATCTGTTCCGGCAGGTCGTTCTTCATCATGCTGATGTAGGTATGTCGCATTTCGTGGATGGAGCTTTGTATGTCGTGGGTGCGGCAGAAAAACTGCCATTGCTTATAAGCTCGATTCGGGTCGCTGCGCTCTCCCCATTCATCGGGGAAAATCCACTTCGTGCGGATGTCCATCGCGTCCAGCATCTCCCGCTGCGCCGCGAGGGTCTGCATGGCTACGTCAGAAAGTACCACCTCGCGCTGGGCGTTGTCATTCTTGCCCATGGTCTGCTCATTGAATTTGTTGATGCTTCGGCTGATACAGATGACGTTGTCATCGAGGTCTTTCCACTGCAGACCGTACACCTCGCCCCGGCGCATCCCAGTCAGCACCGTGAACCGCCATGAGTGAATGTAGAACGCCTCCTGCAGCTTCCCGCGCTTCTCCACCGCGCTGTTGGTCATCAGCTTCTCCACCGCGTCCGGCTGGAGGATTTTTTTCTTTTTGGGCGGCGGCGCTTGATTGACCTTCAGGTCACGATCCTTTATCGGAACTGTTTTCCAGCGCATCCTGTCCGCATAAGCCAGGAACGCCGTGATGCTGCTGCGCACGTTGATGGCCATGCGCCGGGATAATCCCTTGCTGATGACCGCGTCGATGCACTTCTGCCACTGCGCCGGATAGATTTTGCTGATTTGCGTCGCCTTGATGTGCGGCAGGATGTACAGCCGACCGGCGGATTCGTGGTTGGTGTAATTCCCGCGCCCGCTGTGCTTCTGCAAATCGTCGAGGAACAGCTTCCACGCCATGCGGAAGTCCATGTCCTCTGCGCCGGATTCCAGCCATTCGTCGGCCATTGCCTCCACTTCGCGCTTGCCCTTTCTGCCGGGCGTGCTGCTCTGGAAGGGCTTGCGCACGCCGTCTTTCTGAACCTTCAGCAGCCAGAGCTTGCGGCTCTCAATCCAGATTGCCTCCGAGCGCCGCTCCGTTCCCGTCATCTCACCGTTCCTCCTTTTCTTCCTGTTCCGGCAGATTCAGCGGCGGTACCTGAAGCATGGCGCACATAGCCACTCTGATGTGCTCCGGCGCGGCCTTGTATGCCTTTACCACCTCGCGCGCCCAGATGTTGGTGTAGTTCCGCACCGGGTCGCCGGTATCGTCCTCGCCGATCAGGTCGGTCGGCTCAATCTGAAGCGCCTCTGCCAGCTTTGCGATTCGGTCGCGCCGCATATTCGCTATGCCGCCCGCCTCCCAGCGCCGCACCGTGGTCTTGTCCACGCCGACTATCTGTCCGACCTCTTCCAGCGTCATGCCCAGCTCTTTCCGCCGCATTTTGATGATGTCTGCAATCTTCATTTTCATCTTCCTTTCTTCGCGACTGTTCGTTCGCGTATTTGCCCTTATTATACCGTCAAAAAGGCATTTAAGCAACAAAACGAGGGAAATAACCATAAAATTTAGCATTTTCGCCACTTTACCCCTTGACACTCCCAGTTTTGTATGCTATAACGTGTTGCGTAAACGCCACTTCGTTTCTGAAAGGAGGAACGGTAATGAACAAGAATCTGCTGCTCGCGAAGATGCTTGAAAATGACAAATCCGCCGAGGACATCTGCGATGCGTGCGAAATCAGCATGAGCGCATTCAGCCGCAAGGCAAACGGTCATTCTCAGTTCAAGCAGAGTGAAATCACCACCATTAGCAAGTTGCTTAACCTGACCCCTGAGCTTGTGATGCGCATCTTCTTCGAGTAATTCTTTTGCGTCAAAGTTGCGTTTCCGCCACTTGTAATCAAAGAAGAAAGGATGAATTGGCATGAGGCCCTACCACAAACTGCGAACGGAGCTGTACATCGGCGGCTACACAGAACCGCTGCTGGCGCGGCGGCTGCGAATCGGCACGGCGACGGTATCGCGGAAGCTGAACGCGAGGTCGCCGTGGACGCTGGCCGAGTGTTATCAGGTGATGGATCTGCTGGGCAAGCCCTACGAGCAAATCCCGCTGATTTTCCCCCGCGACGGGAGAAACGAGGAATCCGTATGCAGGCGCTGACGGAAGCCCAGCGGCGTATGGTCGAGCAGAACATCGGGCTTGCCGGTTGCGCGGCTGTGCGTTTTCGGCGCAGCGGTAAGACCGTCGGGCTGGAATTGGACGACCTGTTCTCCATCGCCTGCATGGGGCTGGTCTACGGCGCACAGCGCTACGACCCTGCTGTCAGCCGACCGGGCACCTATCTGTACGACTGCTGCGAGTGGGCGCTGCTGACTGAGCTGCGCCATCGGCGGCGCAAGTGCCGCGCTGGGACGGTGTACAGTCTGGACAAGCCCGTGGTAATGGGGCACGAGGTTGTCACCTACGGCGACCTGCTGATGGCGGATGCCGACGTGGAGGAGGAAGCCCTCACAAACGTCATCCTGCGACGAATGATGGAACTGTCCACGCCGCGTGAGCGAATTGTCGCTATGATGTACGCCAATGGCGCAACGCAGGCGGAAATCGCCCGGTCGCTGGGCGTCACGCGGTCGGCAGTATCCGCCACAATGGGCCGCCTGAGAGAAAAAACTATCGCGGTATTTGGAGAACCCGCGAGCTGAAAAGAAAGGAGTTCCCCCATGACATTCGAGATTGCATTTTTGTTGGTGCTGTGCGGCCCGGTCATTCTGGCCGCCCTGATGTGGCTGTGCGGGTGGGCTGCCGACGCTTACGACTACCACTCCATGCGCCGGGCGATGAAGCGGGCGCGGAAGCACGGCACTTCGCCGATTAAGCCGGGCATGACGGCGATGATGATCCGCTGCGACGCGAGCGAGAGAAGGAGATTCTGATGGTCAAGGCATTTCTGGATGGCGACGAGGTTCGTCTGACCGCCGAGCCGAGCGACATTCCGACCATCAAGCGGCTGCGCAGCGCATCCCGCACCAATCGGATGCCGCCGCTGACGTGGGTCATGCCGCTGACCTTCGATTCGGTGGAGGAGCTGCGCCGGGAGAAAATCCCCTGCAACTCCGAGCTGGCGAAGCGCGCACAGGCGGTGCTGGCCGCGCACCGCTTCGTGGACGCGCAGAAGGCGGCGGATAAGGTGGAACCCATTCGCCCGATTCCGATAAAAGAGGGATTCAGCCTCTTCAATCATCAGGTGAAGGCATTCAACATCGCGCTGGCGCTGTTCGGGTACGACACGCAGCGCCCTACGAAATAAGGAGGTGATGTCCATGTACATGTCCAATGATGGCGGTTCCTGCGCCTTATTTATGGACATGGGTTTAAGGCACTGGTAAGAGCCTGACCTCGGTCATGATTGCCGGGAGGCTGTTCCTCGACGGGAAGATTCGTCGGATGCTGGTGGTCGCGCCGTCGTCGGTCTGCCCGGTCTGGCCGAGCGAGTTCCGCAAATTCGGCGCGTTCCCGTCCCGCGTCGCAGTCCTGCAAGGCGACAAGAACAAGCGGCTGGCGGCGCTCAGGTACGTCGAAGCACCCGCGATGCCCGGTCAGCGCGACCCGCTGCGGGTGGCAGTCATCAACTACGAGAGCACATGGCGGCTGGAGGACGAGTTGAAAGCCTACGACGCCGACCTGATTGTCTGCGACGAGAGCCAGCGCATCAAGAGCCACACGGCGCAGCAGTCGAAGGCCATGCACCGTCTGGGCGCGGGCGCGCGGTATCGCATGATTCTGACGGGCACGCCCATCCAGAACGACACACGCGACCTGTGGTCGCAGTACCGCTTCCTCGCGCCGAACGTGTTCCCGGCCAGCTACTACGCTTTTGAGAAGCGCTACGCGCTGATGGGCGGCTACGGGCAGCATCAGTACCTCGGCCCGCGCAATCTGGAGGAACTGACCCGCAAGGCGCACGGCATTGCCTACCGCGTGACGAAGGCGGAGTGCCTTGACCTCCCGGAAAAGACCTTTGAGACGAGGGAGATTGCGCTGGAGGACAGCGCCGCGAATCTGTACCAGCGCATCAAGAAGAACGCCGTCGCGGAGCTGGAAGGCGGCGAAAGCATCACGGCCAGCATCGTGCTGACGCGCCTGCTGCGCCTGCAGCAGATTACCGGCGGCTTCATCACGGATGACGATGGCACGACCACGAAGGTGTCCTCCGCCAAGCTGGACGCGGTGGCGGACATCGTGCAGAGCCTGTGTGTGGACGAGGGAAAGAAGTTGGTCATCTTCACCCGCTTCCGGGCGGAAATGGACGGCGTGAGCGAGGCAGTGCAGAAGGTTTTGGGTGGAAAGCTGCAAATGGTGCGCATTGCCGGGGACATCGACATCGCCAAGCGCGGCTCCATCGTCGAGCAGTTTCAGACCGACCCGGACACGCGCGTTTTTGTCGGCCAGATCGACGCCTGCGCGGAAGGCATTACCCTGACCGCCGCCGATACGGTGGTGTACTACTCGCTGACGTTCAACATGGCGAAGTATGCGCAGTCGCAAGACCGCATTCATCGTGTCGGCCAGCGGAACATCTGCACCTACATTCACCTGATTGTGCCGCACACAATCGACGAGAAAATCATCAGCGCGCTCGAAAAGAAGGTTGACCTCGCGAAGGCCATCACGGACAACTGGCGCTGGATGCTGGAGGAGTGAGAACGATGAAAAGGGCCGAAATCATTACAGCCCTGCTTGAACAAGCACGGGACAAAGACACGCTGGCCAACTACGACCCGAACAGCATCTTCACGTTCGACGCGAATGTGCTGACAGAAGCCGCACTGATGCTGTTCGCCGTGAACGACTGGGTATCCGTGGAAGACGCGATGCCCCCCAAGGACACGGATGTCCTTGTATGGCTGGGAGCGCTGAAAGCCATCACCATAGCGCAGTATGACGGTAACGGCGAAGGGCTGGAAGCGGACGAATCCAACATCACGCGCCATGTGACGCATTGGATGCGGCTCCCAAAGCCGCCGAAAGGAGGCGCGAGCGATGCTTAACCCGAAACCATGCCCCCTGTGCGGCGAAGCCACACTGAAAACGTGGCGCACGATTATCCCGTCCACGCCCTTGCGTTATCAAATCGAGTGCGCCTCTTGCCACTACTGCGGCAAGAAAGCCCTGACAAAGTGGGGCGCGATCTGGAAATGGAACCGAGAGAAAGTTTGGGAAAGGACGGAATGACGATGCTTGATAAACACTCCTACCCGCATTGCCCGTGGTGCGGGCACATGATGCAAAAAAAAATGTTTATCCCGCGCAGTGCCGCTTGCGGAACATATTACGGAGCATATTACCGCTGCATCAGCTGTGGTGCGCCGTCGCCGGAGGGCCATGGCGCAAGCGAAGAAGAAGCGGGAGATCGGGCGTACAAAGCGGCCACAAACGCTTTTTGCAATCCGGGGAGTCGGCTGCTGACGATGGAAGAGGTACGGGAAGAACGGCTTGTGTGGGCAGTGCCCAAAGACAGCGATTCGCCCTTCCTGCTGTGCTGGTATGCGGAAGATGATATGTTTGACTTCTTCGTCGTACTGGAATCACCTTTTCAGACGGACGACCAGACGAAGCCGACGATCTTGAAGCAGTTAAAAGTACCGCGAGAGTTCGCGGGTGCGCGCTTTTGGCTAAGGAAGCCGACGAAGGCGGAACTGGATAACGTGAAATGTGAGGATGAAAATGAACGATAACAAACAAGCACCGCGCTGTCCGTACTGCGGCGCAGAGATGCGCTTGGAGGACAACGAGGATGTGCTCTACGGGCTTTTCGCGGACGAGGAGAAAATGTACTGGTATCAATGCAATACGCCGTCGTGTGGCATTCACAGCCCTGCTTGTCACACGAAAGCCGGTGCCTACAAAGCAGCCATGAAGCGCTACGAGGAGCCGAACCGGGTGCTGACGCTGGAAGAAGTGAAAGATGCCTACTTCAACATGAAAAAACCGATTTGCTGTGAACTCATGTGGCTCAACAAAAAGAAGATTGCATGGATAGCGGATGCAGCAGTTCCGTGGGGAAATGTGGCGCACATCATGGAGAGGCAAGAACCGAAGTGGAAGGACTACGGCAAGACGTGGCGCTGCTGGCTGTGCAATCCGACAGATGAAGAGCGAGCAGCAACGCCGTGGGAGGGAGAAAAGGACGATGACGACTAAGCCGCGAAATCGCGTTCTGACGTTTGCCGAAGCAATCACGCAGAACCAAAAGACGGCGCGTGTGTGGCTGGAACGTCGCGATAACAGCTCGATTCTCGCGTGGTTCAAGATGGGCGGAAATTTGTGGCAAGTCATTCCTTACTACAATCTCGGAATTGGTTCGTTTTTTGTCTATCCCACCACTTACGGCGTAAAGTGGCGGTGCTGGGAGAAAGAGCCGACGCCGGAGGAAATGCAGGACACGCCGTGGGAGGAATGCTGATGGCCAACCGAAAAATCGACGCCATGCACCGCGAGTACGGGACAGACTGTGCGCACAAATGTGCAGATTGCACGAATCTCTGTGTTTACACGGCAAACAAAACGTGGTACAAGTGCGCGGTATACGGTGTAAGCGGGTCTGCGGCGAGTGATTGGGCGAAAAAGTGGACGGCTTGCGGGATGTATGGGAAGCACTTGCCCGCAGACCATGTGCCGCTCATCAGGCGATTACCGCGTGCGAAACGGCAGGAGAAACCGCTTGATGGGCAGATGGGATTCTTGGAGGAGGAAAAATGATGGAGCGGACGGAGAAAATTGGCTTTGCGGAGTGGTGTGCGGAGTACCGAAAGACACTGCCGGAAAGCAAACGCGATTACCGAATTGGTGATTTTTTGTCGGATATTGATTCTGACTTGCTCCAGAATCCTTTTATGGCGGGATGCTGTGACCGCACTCGGTGGCGCGATCACATTTATCATCACGCTTGCGCTGGCGCAAAGGCGGCGTTCCGCAAGCTCTGGAAGATGTACGAGCAGGGCACGAAAGAGGCAGGGAAAAATCAATGCTGATGGAGCAGAAAAAGCCACTTGGCTTCGGAGAATGGTGCCGCGAGTTCTATATGTGTGAGCTGAAACGTGACAGAACAACGGTATTCGAGCAGGTTGCGGTGGAGGCTTCTTATGCCGCTGGAACTTTTGCGGAATTGGAGCAATGCTCCCTCAAAGAGCAATGGGAACGGTATTTCACGATACAGTATGCCTCTCTTGGAATGCGTACTTTCCGCAAGCTGTGGCGGGTTTACAAGCGTGAAACGAGGTGAAAAGCTGATGGAAATGGTCACGTTGCCCAAGGCCGTATTGCTTGGGACGATTACCGGGCTGTTTACCGCCGGGCTGGTGTTCGCGAGGGACGAGCACCGCTGCGGAACGCTGGCCTTTATTATCGGAGCTGCAATGAACAGCGCCCTGTCCATCCTGCTTCTTTTGGGGCTGGAAGCGCTGGAAAACTTCGGAGGTATCTGACGATGCTTGATAACTGGATTCCCGTCTCCGACCGGCTGCCGGAGAAAGGCGCACTGGTCGTGGCGCTGTGTCGCTACGAGTTTTCGCCCGACAAGTATTACATCACGCACGAGCGGTATGACCCGCGCAGCAACTTCTGGCGCGACGGTTCGGCGCGCTACTGGGTGCAACTGCCGGAAATCCCGGAGGTGGAACCATGACCGAGCGGCTTGTGATTTCCGGCACAATCCCGCGCTGGGTGTCCCGCCTTGCGAAGGAATACCACACTTTTCAGGGGGACAGACACATCAAGGCTCTCCGCGTATGGTCTCGCCTGTCGGACCGCTCCAAAACGCCCGACTGGGTGCTGACGCGGTTCGTGAATCAGGCGGGCGTCCCCTACAGCGCGGTGCTCGACGTTTCGCCCGACAGCGAGGGCAAGCTCTACATGACCGAGTTTCTGTCCGCCCCTCGCGACCGGGAGGAACGGATGCTGCATCAGTGGCGCAGGATTGTCGAAGAGGACGAGGAGGAATGAAGCCATGCAGACCCAGCCGCCCAAGCTCCCGCCCATGGCCCCGCGCACCCGTGAGATTTTCCGCGTGGTGTTCGTTTTCCGGCAGAAGTATCAGCACCCGGTGAACACCGTCGAGTGGTGGGAAGCCTGCTGTAAGGAAATGAGCGCCATCAGCCAGCATTTCCAGAACGACGCATTCTGTAACGACCTGCTCGTTGCCTGCTACACGGACATCGAACGTGAGCTGAAAGGAGAGCGCATCCCGTGATTTACCATTGCCGGGCGCGGTCGCCCACCGCGTAAAACGTCGCCACTCTGTCACCGCTTATAAATAGGAAAGGATGAGACACATGTCCGAAATGACACCCATGAGTACCCTGACCGAGCGCATCGGCGCGCTGGCGCAGCTGAAGGAACTGAAAAACGAGATTGCCGAGAACCTGAAGTCCTGCAATGCCCAGATTGAGCAGGCGGAGAAGGAAATCATCGCGTCCATGCTGGACTTGGCGGACGCCGCCGGTCTGGACGACCCGTCCGGCTTCACCGTGGATGTCGCCGGTCGGCGCTATGGAATCAAGGTGAAGCCCTTCTACTCCATCCGCAAGGATCAGCGCGACGAGGCGTTCGCTGCCCTGCGCGCGCTGGGTCTGGGCGACCTGATTGTGGAGAAGGTGGACGACCGCACGCTGACCAAGGCGCTGGAAGAAGCCGCCGACGAAGAGGGCTGCCTGCCGCCGGAGTACGGTATCCTGCCCGTCAGCGTGTACGAAAAGACCACCATCACCGACCGCAAGGTTGCGAAGTGAGAAAGGATGAGGCACATGTTTGCGGATAACAAGGTTCTGTCCTTCGTGGATTCTCTTTTCAACGAGGCGCGCCTGAACGACGAGCTTCCTGCCGTGCGCACCCCGCAGGAGGGCTACGGCATCATGGCCGAGCGCTTCCTGTCCGTCGCATCCAGTACCACCGGCGCGAAGAAGGCCGTCGCCGATGCGCTGGAAGCCATGTCCGAGGGCGAACGCGACACCTTTGTCGGCACCTGCGACCGCGTGTATTCCGCATCCGTTCAGGTGGCGGACGCCGCGCTCAGGATGGCCGCCGCCATGCAAAACGTCGTGACGCAGCTGTCCATGTACGAAGGACAGAGCGCCGCCGTCACCCCTCTGGAATCCCTTGCAAGCAACGACAACGACGACCCCGATAACGAGGAGGAGTAATCAATGGCTACGAAAATGAATCAGCTGGCGGTCATCGACCACAGCAATCTGCTGCCCATCGTCCCCAGCGCGGAAGACCTCGCCGCCATCCGTGAGGAGCTGTCCGACATGGATCGCGTCCCCTATGGCCGCATCAAAATCGCCGCTGGCGGCGTGAACATCTTTCAGGTTTTTGAGCCGGGCGAAGAGGAAGCCGCGCCCGCGCAGACCATCGAGGGCGTGATTATGCTCTCCCACAAGTCCAACGGTCTGTGGAGCAAGCCCTTCGGGAGCGGGGACAGCAAAGTGCCGGACTGCTCGTCCATTGACGGCGTGTACGGCACGGTGACGGAGACCGGCGAGATCGTGGAGTGCGCGAGCTGCCCCTGCAATGCTTTCGGCTCGGCCAAGGGCGGCGAAGGGCGCGGGAAGGCCTGCAAGAACATGCGCCGCCTGTACATCATGCGCCGCGGCGACATCTTCCCGATGGTGCTGACGCTGCCGCCGACCGCCCTGTCCGCCTACGACAGCTTCCGCACGAAGGTCATGCTGGGTCGCAAGAAGATGGCCAACGTCATGACGCGAATCAGCCTGAAGAGCGCGGCCAACAAGGACGGCGTGGCATACTCCACCCCGATTTTCGAGGCGGTCGGTGTGCTGGACGGCGTGGAAGCCGAGGCGATGCGTGCCTATTCCGACGCGCTGAACAGCTCCGCTCTGCGCATGGGCGTGACCGCGGACGACGCGCCCGCCGACGTGCAGCAGGGCGCAGCGAAGCCCGCCGCGACCGTGGTGGACGCGGACGCCGCCGCCGAGGTGCAGGCTGCTTTCGCCGAGCAGGACACTTCGCAGGACGATTTCGCGCCGCTTGCGTGACGGTTGAATTTTCGGGCTGGGAATCCGCTGGATAGGAAGGACATGCATTTTCTATCTTGAGGAATCGGGTTTTGTATGGTTACATGACCATAACAAAAGCGCTTGCTCCGCACGGTGCGAACCCTGCGGAGCAAGCTGCACCGGGAGTGATGTACGTTGAGCGTTTTTGAGCAAGTCCGGCAGATTACGGCGCTGGAAGCGGCGGAGCGGCTGGGACTGAAGCTGAAAAAGAACGGTTCCAAGCACTGGGCGTGCTGCCCTCTGCACGGCGAGAAAACCGCGTCGCTGTGCATCTACGATGAGGGCACATGGTACTGCTTCGGCTGCCACAAGGGCGGCGACGCGGTGCGTCTGTATCAGGAGATGTACGGGCTGGGCGCGAAGGACGCGGCGCTGCGGCTTGCGGAGGACTTCGGCATCCGGGTGGATGACCATTGGACGCCGCCGAAGGAGCGCAAGCCCACAGCCTTCGATCTCGAACGGGCGCTGGAAGCCCGGCGGAGCGCGGAATGGTCGAAGCTGTGCAGCGCCGTTCACCGGGCGAACGCGGTTCTCTCAAAGTACGACGCGCACCCGGAGAGCGCATGGGACAGCAAGGAGTTTATAACCGCCCTGCAAGCGCGGACGGCCGCGAACGAGCGCCTTGACTGGCTGTGGTCAGCCACGCTTGCGGACTTGGCGCTGGAATATCGGGAGGAGAAACAATGTGAGAGACGAAGAGCGCCAAGCGCTGGAGGCGCTGATGGCGGAAGACCCGGCGATAGCGGCGCTGGCGGAGACGGGGCGCAAACTCCCGCCGCCGGAAGCCCGTGCGCGGCTGGCAGTGCCTCCACCGCAGGCGCTGCCAGCGTCCACGCCGCCCCCGCCGGAACCGCCGAAGCTGGAGTTTTATTCGGCGGCGAGCCTGTACGGGCGCACCATTGAGCGTCCGCCCATCATCATCAACAACCTGATCCCGGCGGGACTGACGGTGCTGGCGGGCGCACCGAAGCGCGGCAAGAGCTGGATGGCGCTGAAGATGGCGCTCTGCATCGCGTCCGGCGAGCCGTTTCTGGGGATGGCGACGTCGAAAGGCGCGGTGCTGTACCTCGACCTCGAATCCAAAGCGTACCGCGTACAGGATCGTCTGAGCAGGCTCATCGTCGGGCCCGCGCCGGAGAATCTGTACTTCGCGCACAAGTCCGAGCGGCTGGACGCAGGACTGATGGAGCAGCTGAAGTCGTGGGCTTCGCAGGTGCAGCATCCATCCATGATAATCATCGACACGCTGGGCCGCGTGAAGAGCGGTTCCCGCAAGGGCGAGAACGCCTACGAGAGCGACACGCGCATCTTCGGCGAGCTTCAGGCGTTCGCAATGGAAAACAAGCTGTCCGTGGTCGTGGTTCACCATCTGCGCAAAGACACCGGCAATAACGACGACTATTTTGAGCGCATCAGCGGCTCGATGGGCTTGACCGGCGTGTGCGACGCGGTGATGGCGCTGGCAGGCAAGCGCGGCGAAGAAACGAGCATCCTGAAAACCAGCAGCCGCGATTTTGAAGCACAGGACTTCGTGGTTCGCTTCAACGGCGGCGCGTGGGAGCTGGTATCCTGCGACAGCGCCAGCTATCAGGATGAGCAGGCGTACCGCAATTCCGCCGTCGTGCGTGGGGTTATCGCGGTGGCCGAGAAGCACGGCCAATGGCAGGGTACCGTCGGAGAACTTCAGGCGGAAGCGTGCGAGGTTTCCGAGCTCCCCATAGCCATGATGAGGTCTAACGAATTCGGGAAGGAACTGCAACGGTTTGTGGAGCCGCTGCTACAGAAAAATGACGTCCGCATCAGTATGCGGCGCATCGGCAAGAACCGCAGCCGGGTGCTGACGGTGGAGAAGGTCGGGCAGAATCCCCAGACGCTGATGGATTTCACGTCCGTGCCGAACGACGACGTTCCCTTTTAAGGAGGACTAATTAATGAAGAAACCGAGCGAGCAGAACTTTGAGGACGATTTCCGCGCCATGATGCACGAGGAATTCCAGCGCATGGACGCGATGGAGGCTGCCGACCGGCAGCACGATGTGGCGCGGCTGTGCCACGCGGTGCTGGTGCTGATTGATCTGGCTGGTTTCAGACTGTCGGGGCGGCTGCACTTGGTGGACAAGCAAACGGGGGCGCATTTCAAGTGAGCGATGCGTTGAGCATGGAAGGCTGCATCCGCCTATGTGAGGCAGTGTTGGAGCAGTCCGGGCGGGACTACCGCACTTGGTATCGTGCCCTGCTGGAATCGCCGGGGAACAAAACCGCGAAGCAGGAAGTGGATGCGCTGGAGCGCTTCATCCGCTCCCAGCAGTTTAAGCTGTTCAGCATGGGTGGACTCGACCCGGAAGCCACAATCCGCGAGCTGCGCAAACGGGCAGAAGCGACCTGCCGCCGCCCGTATGACCCGACAAAGAGGGGCAAGAAAGGAAACAACAGAATGAGCATCATCAATCGTCCCGCTGTGCAGTGCGACATCTGCGGCGCGGTGAAATTTGCCGAATGGGGCGGGAACGGCATCGGCTGGCTCCTGCCCTCCGGGTGGAGGAACTCCCCCTACAACGAGAATCTCTGTTCCTGCGAGAAGCACCGGGAGCTTGTGGCGCTATGGGATAAGACGCAGGAAACGCCGCCGCAGAGGGGGTGGCATTCGTGAGAGGGCAGCCGCACCGACAGAAAAACAGCGCGCTCTCGAAGGACGAAGTCCGCGACCTCGCCTTTGACAAGGGTTACCGTCTGGGCTTCAAGGAGGCGCAGGCCCACACGATTAAAATGACCTTCGCGGCGGTCTGTCTGGTCTTGAATCGCCGCTACGGGTATGGGCAGAAGCGCTGATATGACGTGCTGACCGACATCGACAAGGAGATGTCGCCGAACGGCCAGCTGACCGTCCGCGGCGCAATCGACGAGGTTTACGAGAAGATCGGGCTGCGGCTGACGTTTGACGATCCGTTTGACCCGGTGGAGATGGTGGACAAAAAGGAGCAGGACAAATGATGACGTTGGGCAGTCTTTTTGACGGGAGCGGAGGTTTTCCTCTTGCGGGGGCGCTCTCCGGCATCCGCCCGGTCTGGGCGGCGGAGGTGGAGCCGTACCCCATTGCGGTTACTCGCTCACGCTTCCCTCAGATGATGCACCTTGGCAGCGTGACCGAGGTGCATGGCGACAAGGTGCAGCCGGTGGATGTGATTACGTTCGGCTCGCCGTGTCAAGACCTTTCAGTGGCCGGCAAGCGCGCGGGCATCCACGAGGGCGAGCGTTCCAGCCTGTTCTTTCAGGCGATTCGCATTATCCGAGAAATGAGGGAGAAAACACATGGACGGTATCCAACTTTCGCTACTTGGGAAAACGTGCCCGGAGCCTTCTCGTCCAACCACGGAGATGACTTCCGAGCCGTCCTTGAAGAGTTTGTTAAAATTTGCGGGGGGGGGGTATACAGTCCCTCGACCTGACAACGGCAAATGGAAAACCGCCGGAGAGATTGTGGGCGACGGTTTCTCCGTCGCGTGGCGGCAGCTCGACGCGCAATACTGGGGAGTGCCCCAGAGAAGAAAACGTATCTACCTTGTGGCAGATTTTGCAGGACAACGCGCCGGAGAAATACTATTTGAGCGCGAGAGCCTGCGAGGGAATCCTGCGACGGGCGGAGCGCCGAGGCAAGGCGCTGCCGCCGATGCTCCGGGAAGCGCTGGAGGAAGCGGTGGCGTTAAGTGCCTGAACCGTGCGGGCATCTGTTTCGCCCAGAATCAGCGCGATGAAGTGCGCGATTTGGGTGCGAAAACAGGGGCGCTTGCAGCGGAGCAGGGAACGCATCAGCAGAATTTCGTTGCGCTGAAATGCCTGAATCCGTGGGATTGCCAGAGCAAGCGCGTCTATGAGCCGGATGGCGTCTACCCTACACTCCCGGCAATGGATTGCGGCGGCGCGAACAATCAGGCGGTGCTGTACGCGCTGGATTCCGTGTCCTCGAACAGCATGAAATCCGCCAATCCGCACAGCGGCTTCCATGAGGAAACCGTTGCAAAAACCTTGCAGGCGGGCGGCGTAGACCCGACGTGCAATCAGGGCGGGAATGTGATTGTCGAGCCGGTGTATGCCTTACAAGGCAACGGCATCGACCGCGCAGAAACCGCCGGATGCAACGGCAGGGGCTGGCGGGAGGACGTGTGCTACACGCTGAACACCATCGACCGACCGGCAATCTGCTTTAAGAGCGGACAGGGTTCAAAGGCGCGGTCAATCGGAGCATCCGAAACGGTCACGCCGACGCTGGGCAGCGAGGCTGGCGGGAACTCCGTGCCGAGCGTCTGCTATCCGCAGGTCGCCCGGACGCTGACGGCAGAAGCGGATGCGTCCCCCTGCATCGACCGTGGCCAGAACGTTGTGTGCTACGACGCACGCGGGAACGGCGACGGGGTGCACGTCCCCACACTGACCGGCGACCATGAGAACCGCGTGACGGATTACACGGCAGTCTGCGTTTCGGAGCATCCTCCCGTCTACGGCGTGGACTGCCGGAACGCCGCGCTGGATGAAGAAAAGACGCACACGCTGCAAGCCAAGGCGAATGGCGGACAAAGCCTGAACTGCACACCCAGCGTTTTGATGGACGGAAGGCCGCCGCGCAAGTACATCATCCGCCGCCTGACGCCGCTGGAATGCTGCCGCTTGCAGGGCTTCCCCGACGGGTGGGGCGTCCCCGACCACAAGGACAGGCTGTCCGACGAGGAGCTGGCGTTCTGGCAGCAGGTGCGCGACACTTCTGCGTCCATTGCGGGGAAGCAGCCCAAGAAATACAGCGCGGAGGCGCTGACCAAGTGGTATAACGCCCTGCACACGGATAGTGCAGAGTACAAAATGTGGGGCAATGGCATCGCACTTCCATGCGCGGCATTCGTGTTGGGCGGTGTCGCCGAAGCCCTGATGGAGGGAAACCCATGACTGTGATTGTGCTGCTGGCGCTGCTGGCATTGCTGGTCTGCGGCGCGTGCATTTTTGTGAACAAGGAGTGAGCCTATGGCGGGCGTGACGCGAGAACAGCTTCTCGCCGCTGTGTCGTTCTGTGCCGAGGGACACAGGTTTTCCGGGGACTGCACACAGTGTCCCCTGCTACCGTTCAATTCCGACGGGAGGTGCTTCTGCACCTCCTGCATCGGGAATCTCCTGCACGCTATGCGGGAGTACATTCAGAAGGAGGGTAAATCGTGATTGACATCGACATGAGCAAGTACACCCAGCTGTGCGCGCGGGATGCGGTGCAGCTGATGCGGGAGCTTATCCAGAAGCCGCCAACCCACAATGGGCGGACACCGCTTCAAACCTCTGCGCTGGCGATGGGCTTCTGCTCCATGAAGCGCCGCGGCCGCACCGAGGGCGCAAACGAGAAGTATCTGGCAATTCTCAGCTACCTCACCCGCAACCCCACCGCGCTCATCTTCCCGGAGCAGACGGTCACGGATGCGCTGAACACAGCGCTGTCCTGTCTGGAAGCGGATGCAGTGGCGGAGCGTGTCGCCGTAAAAGAATTCAAATTTCCACAGCGCTATTGATGGAGGGAAAAGAGCATGATTCAGCAACGAGAGGTCTGCATCTGTGATATTTGCGGGCACGTGGAGGTTGCGCAAGAAAACCCCGGACAATACAACGATGTGTTTTACACCGCCCCGGCGGGCTGGTCGAAGGGCAACGCGCCCTCGTCGGCGGACATTTGCCCGGCGTGTGCGAAGCTGCTTGCGGTGAAGCACGGAAATTCTCGCATCCCAGCTGTGAGTACAGTCCTTTTCAAGGACACCCCGGCTGTCATTCCCGACAGCCTTACTCAGTCCTTTGCCCAAAGGCTGCAGGGCAGTTTGGGCGAAAACCTGACTGCCAATTCCGTCACGAAGCGGGAGTGAAGTGCCATGCCGAAGCACATTCCGTACCCCTGTCCGTTCTGCGGCTCGACCGTCACCGTCGAAGCGGTGCTGGAAGGACTGCTGTTCACCTGCCAGAACATCCGCCGCTGCGGGGCGGCGATTAAATTTGAAAACGACCACTACGCCGAGCACCCGGAGGACGCCATTGAGGCGTTCTCCCGGCGCTGCGGCGCGAATAAAGGCGGGGGACCTCATGACTCGTAAACGCTACATCAAACTTCTGCGTGCTGTGTATACGTACCCTTACCGCGAGAAACACATCCAAATGTTTATTGGCTTCGCCCGCCAGCGGAACAGACCTTATTGGGAGATGCTCGCGCCGGAGCTTCTGCGCGACACATACATCCGCTGCGGCGTGCCGCTGCCGCGTGAGCTGCGGCGCGAATAAAAAAGGAGGAGAATCTCATGACCCGTAAACGCTACACCCGAATCCTGCGCGCCGTTCTTACGGCCCACACGCGCGAGGGCTACATCGAAATGATTACCTCTCTTGCCCAGCTGACGGGCACTCCCTACTCGGAGGTGTTCGCGGCGCAGGCGGAGAATCTGCGCGACCTGTACGTCCTTCGCGGCGTACCGCTGCCGCGTGAGCTTCGCCGCTGGCAGGAGGCGCGGGCATGATGTACACGATTCATGTGGGCGATGCTCTTCTCGCCGAATTTGATTTGCAAGCATTATATCAGCGGGAGACGACGCCATTGCAGGTCGAGACGCTGTCGTCCTGTCCGGCCTGCGGCGTTCAGCCGGATGTCCGCAAGGATGACGGCCGCTGGTACTTGGTCGGCGCGACCCGCGGCTGCCCGGCCTGCGACCGTGTTTGGGCGCTGCCGGATGAGGACGAGATGGCAGACATGCAGGCGCGGGCGACTACGCAGAAACACACTCCCTCTTGATTTGAGGACAACGACAAAAAGGCCGCGCCGCCAGCGTTGATTGCTGACGGCGCGGCTGTTTTGTGTGCTCTTTTATCGAATCGTCACGCCTTGGTGGTAGCGTTCGATGCTTTTCTGCATGGCGGGCATGAGAATCGCTTCCACCTCGTTCTCGAAGCCCAGCGCCCGGTAGGAAGCGACGATGCCGTTGACGTAAGTACTCACCGGCGGGGCACCCCGCTTGAATTTCATCAGGTAAATCAGCCCCTTGATTTGAGAACCATCCATCATCTCCACCGTGCGGGTGTGCTTCGTGTAGTAGTGCGGCACGCCCTCGTAGCGGTCGAGTTTCCGCTCATCATTCGGCTCAATCGTCCAGACGGCGACGGGGACACGCGCGCCTGCTTCTTTGGTGCGCTCCACCGTGGCGTGGAGGTGGAACGCGAGGCGGTAGCCGTTCAGCCAGCCCGTGCCGACGAGCTTCGCATCCGGGCAGCGGAGTGCCATCTGGGATGTGGACATGTTCGAGCCGTAGGCGATGTAGTATTTCGTGTTGGTCATGTTTATTCCTTCTTTCTCCGGGCTGCGCCCGGCTGTGTTTCCGGGGCGCGCACCCGGCTTGATTTGAAAACCATGCGGGGTATCGCTGGCAGTGTCCATCAAAAGTCGTACCCTCGCAGGAGGAAGAAAAGGCATTCTCCCGTCGTAGCGCTGCACACTGCGATGTATTCAGCATCGTAATGCTGCGCCATTTTGATGGCCTGCTTCTTGTCGAAGCAGCCGAGGTCGAAGTAGTCCGGGTTGTCCTTGTCCCGGATGATTCCGTACCATCTCATGTTCGTTTCTTCTTTCTCCGGGCTGCGCCCGGCTGTTCGCCCGGTCAGATGCCGGGCTTGATTTGAAACCTTACTGTGGGCGGTAGACGACCACCGGGGCTTTGAGGATGCGAAGCGCGTCCTCGATGTACTGATTGGAGAATGATTCGTACCTGCTGACGCGCGTGGTTGTGCCACTGGCCGAATGCTTGACATCCCACAGAACGCTTTCCGGCAGCTCCTGCCAGCCCTTGAAGATGAGCAGCGGCTCATAGCCGATGAACAGTTTGAGCCACTGCTTCTTTTCTCTGCGGTACACAACTTTGAGCTGCACCACGTCGGAATGCTGCGCATAGGTGCGCATGGCGTAGCCACAGAAGGTTACCCTCTGCGCAATGGGGAAGCCGAACTCGTTGTGAAACACCAGCGTGTAACGCCCGCCGGGTTGCAGGTCTGCGCTGGCGATGGTGCGCTGCAGCGGCCCGGCGTACTTCTGAATCAGCGCGTCGAAGGCGGCTTTCGCCTGCTCTTCGGTGTCGCAGCGCTCCATGTCCAGCTCATCGCCATCTTCCGCGAGCGCGGCGACCTCGAAGCTGCTTTCCCCGTATTCGGACATATCCGCCGCGTCGATGATGATTTCGCGCCGCTGTGTGTAACCGCCGCCCAGTTTTGCGTGGTACAGACTGCTCATGTTCTTCTCCTTCTGCCGGGAAGCCCGGCTTGATTTGGAAACTATGCGGTGTCCCGCGACCGGCTGTTCTGCCGGTTTCGGCCGGTTCCGCGTCCGGCTCTCATCAGGCGGGTTATTAGTCCCAGTCGCATACGGACACGCCGTCGAATTCGTCTGACCAGTCGCGCTTTTCAAGCCATGCATCAAATTCATCCATATCATAAAATGAGAACCAACACGCGGTTGGAGGGAACCAGTCGGCACTATCGTCGTCCTGCCCCCACATGATTTTCGGGTCGTCCGTCGTGCATTGCGCTTCGATTGAGCGCACATAGCGGCACAGCATTCGCGGCGAATAAGTATTATATTCCTCACAGATTTCGTAGCGGATGTCCTCGACGGTCGTGTATGTGCGCCCCTCAAACTCGATTTTGACGCCTTTGGTGCCCGGAATTACATATTCCTGTGAAAATGTCATTTTTGTGCCCCTCCCTTGATTTAGAAACTTTGCGGTATCCCGCGACGCGCCGCAGCGCGTTTCGGCTGGTTCCGCCCGCCAATCGCGCTTTGCAGGCCATGCGTCGAACTCGTCTTAGCGGGCTGTAAGCGTATCGATGATGTCCCTCGCCTCGGTGGCGGTTGAGACGACATAGGCGGCATATAGCCACTTATACGGGTATTTGTTAAGGCTCTGGCGAACAAATCCCTCTATGGTCACCCCTGTTTTTTCCGCCGCCGCCGCAATCGCGGCTTGCTTGTCGGGGTCGTCGCGGGTAGCGATAGCATCCGCAACTGTCTTTTCGTGCTGCGCCACAAATTTCGAACGCAGGTCTGTGGCGTATTTGATTTGCTTGTCGCTCACGCCGTGAATAGTCGGAAGGCTCAATGCCGCCGTCGCTTCGCGCTGCTGCTTGCGGTAGCAGTCGGCGCAAAGGAGGGAATGAGCTTCCGCCCATTCCTTTTTGCTGTTCGCGTCCCGGCAGTTGAAGCCGTCAATGCGGCGTTCAATGGTCGCGCCGCAATCAGGGCACTTGTAGGTGGCAATTGCTTTTGCCATGGTCAACACTCCTTTCATCTTGCGGTTTCCCGCGACCGGCTGCCCTGCCGGTTTCGACTGGGTCCGCTCCCAGCTCTCATCAGGCGGGTCAGGCTTCCTCCGTCTCCGTGACGCTTGCGGCGTACTCCCGCGCTTCCTGCTCCGTGCGGCAGTATTTGCCGTGGCCGCAGTGGTAGTAGTTCTGCCCGCCGTCCACGCTCGTCCAGAGCTGCGCGACGTAGTTGATGGTTCCTTCGCGGTCGAGCGGGAAGGCACACTTCGTGATGGTTACCTTGTGCATGATTTTCATCGTCTCATTCCTCCGTTTCTTGATTTGAAATCGTTTCCCGCATGTAGCGGTATTTTTTCGCGTCCCAGCGGACGCGGCTGACCAGCCGCCCCGCCGAGTAAACCTCCACCGTTTCGCCCGGTTCTTTTCGCCCGTGCGACCAGCCATGTGCGACCGCGTCGCGGCTGGCGTCGGCATAGAACCGTTCGCCGGACGTGCCGCTGATGCGGATGGTGTAACGTCGTGCCATTACGTTCCTCCGTTCTGCGGGGCGAACCCCGCTGCTTGATTTGAAACCATCAGATGGCGAACCAAGCACGCGGGGTGTCTTTCTCCGGGTGCTGGTCGTAGTCATTGTCCATCCAGCGGTCGAAGGCGGCCGGGTCGCGGCGCTCGAATTCTTCCATGAGCCAGCCGCGGGTTATTGCGACCTCCGGCGACAGGGGCATCGCCTCCGTCATCTCCCAGCTGAGCAGGAGCTGCTCCATCGTCCGCGCCGCCATCGCTGCGCGGGCTTTTTCGCATGCCTGTTCTCTTGTCATCGTGTTCATTCCTTTCCGGGCATGAAGCCCCTCTTGATTTGGAAACCTATCGGCTCCCGCGACCGGCTCTGCCGGTTTCGACCTCTGCCGGAAGGTCATCGTCAGGCGGGTTATCCTACGGCCTGCCGCCGCGCCGTTGCGCTGCCGTGCCGCCATGCGGCGTTGCCGGGCAGGTGCTTGAGCAGGTGGAGACGTGCTGTTTTGAATTCGTCGCCGTTCATTCCAAGCCGGAGGAGCCAGCAGCGGAAGGTGTACGCGGGGTTGTCCGTCTCCGTGGGCGTGGCGCTTGCGCTTCGCGCCGTCAGCGCCGCGTGGCTGATGGCCATGCAGAGCTGGATGTACGCCTTGATTTCTCCGGCGTGCATCGTGCTGTTGAAGGCGCGGAATTCAATCGTACCCTTCTGAAACACACTGTGCAGATTCAGAAGGTGGTAGCGAGTGTTGTCGTAGTGCCGCCGTGCGTGGCTCTGCCAGTCGCCTGCGTCGTACCAGACTCTCGCGAACCCCGGCAGCGTGTCCGGCTTGATGGCGTTCAGCAGATTTAGAAACTCCTGTTCGACTGGCTTGCAGTAACGCGCGCGGCGGCGAGGGTCGATTTCCAGCGCCATCGTCAGCAGGTTCTCTTTTGAGTTGACGATGTTTACCAAATTTCGGAGCGTCCGCGCTGTATGGTTGCCCACCCCGATGTGGATGTGAATGCCGCAGGAGCTGTGTGCCCGTGCGCCGGCCGCCCGCAATTCGCGGACGAGCTGCTGCACCGTCTCGATGTCCTCCCAGCGGCAGATGGGGCTGACGACCTCCGTCTGGTTTGTGCTGATGTCCGCGATGGAGCAGTCACTGACGACCTTCCAGTCGCGGCCGGTGCCGTCCGCGATGCGGCGGCAGTCGTAGCCGTCCGCGGACGCTGTGTGGCGCACCGTCGTGCCGAAATGCCGGGCGATGACCTCCGCCGCTCTTGCGCGAGAGATTTTGGTCATCTCGATTTCGATGCCGAATGTCTGCGACTTCACTTTTGTTCCTCCGTTCCGCCGGGCGTGCCCGGCGCTTGATTTGAAACCTATCGGCTCCCGTGACCGTCCCCTGTGGAGGCGGTCGTGGGAACCGCCGGGCGTGTGCCCGGCGATTTGTAAGCTCACCATCTCTTCTGGATCGCGTCGATGACCGCTTCTTTCGCGGTGTCGGAGAGCTTGATGCTCAGGTGGTTGGTTCCCGTCCCTTCGCGCCAGATTTCCGTGACTTGCCACTTCCCGGCGTGGAAACGTGCGCGGAAGTGCGTGCTGCTCGGCATTCCGAGTTTCGTGTACTTCCGCGGGAAACTCTGCGCGCGGGGATCGCACTCGATTTCGGTGCCCTCCAGCGCCTTTTGTGCGATTTTGTGGGAATCCCATCCCGTGATTTTCCCTTCTGCGGCTTTGATCCATTTCTGGATGTCCGCCGTGTCGATGGTTCGCGCGGTGCAGCGCTTCTGGATTTCGTCGAGCCACGGCTGCAGCTTCGCCTCCGTCGCGGCGCGCTCTTCGTCCGTTGCGAGCCTCAGGGACACTGGTTTCCGTTCCGCCATTTTTGTTCCTTCTTTCCGGGCATGAAGCCCTTCTTGATTTAGGAACCGTTGTCCGGCTCCCGCGACCGTCCCCCGTGGAGGCGGTCATGGGAACCGCCGGGCGTGCGTCCCGGCGATTTGAAAACTCAGAAGTCCTTCGCGTTGACCCGCTGGATTGCCCATGCCATCGCGTGGCCGCCGTCCTCGAAGGTGTCCACCGATGCCGCGCAGAAATTCAGGCGGCATTCGATTTCGCCGGCACCGATTTCCTCCGGCGTTTCGACAAACTCGTAGATGGCCGCGACGAAGCGCCCTGTGCCGCAGCAATCTGCCATCAGGATGTGGTCGCCGTATTTGCAGACCAACCCGTAGCAGGGGTTTACGTTCATCGCGAGGTTCTCCATCGTGGTCTGCCGTTCGAAGCGGTAGCCGTTTTTCGTGGCGCTGAATTCGTTCATGTTCCTGTCCTTTCCGGGCGTGATGCCCTTCTTGATTTGGAACCTTTCGGCTCCCGTGGGCGTCCGCTGCTTGCGGGCGCTCAGGGGAACCGCCGCTTTGCGGCGGGTCAGGCGTTGCGAGGAGAGCGGAGCAAGAATGTCTTGTTCTTCGCCTCGATTTCGTAGGCGAAAAGCGCGGACGGATTCTCGCCCCAGTCGCAGCTGATGCGGGTCACGCGGGTAATATCTGAGAGCTTGCAGCTCTTCATCCGCGGCTGGCGCTGGACATACTTCAGCGCTGCGCATTTGAAAGCGTCTGGCAGGTCATGTCGGTGGCTTTCCCAGCGCGCTTCCCAGCGCGCACGGCGCTTTGCCTGAATGGCTCGGCCGGTTTCCGCATCGGTGTAGTAGTTCTCGCCAATCTGGCAGAACTCGATTTCAGAGAGGATTTCCAGATGGTGGTTCCAGATGGTGTTGCCCAGCAGGTCGAATCGGTCCATGCAGATGCGGTCGGTATTCCGGCCGACGATGAGTCGGATGCCGTCGGGCCTTTCGCCGCGACCAACGCTGCGGCCGAGCAGAACGCGGATGATTTCGTCGCCCTTGCTCAGGTCGATGTAGGCGATTTCGCCTTGCGAGCCATTCATCGTGGCCGGGTTGATTTGGTAGCCCTGCGCCAGCAGCCCTGCGACCGTCTCCGTGAAGATGCGGTCGATGTCCTGCTTCTTATAATTCATGGGTTCCTCCATTCTGCCGGGGTTGCCCGGCTTGATTTGGTAGCTTTTTCGGCTCCCGTGGGCGTCCGCTGCTTGCGGGCGCTCAGGGGAACCGCCGGGCGTGTGCCCGGCAGCGGAGCGGGTTAACCCTTGCTGCCGTAGCGGCAGCGCGGCATGATGTAGCCATTTGGGGTATCCCATTCGCGGCAGTCGCCCGCGGCGGGGGTGATGACGTTGGACGCGTAGCCGCTGAAGGACTGGTCGTACTTGCGGCGCTCATTCTCGTCGCGGCAGAGCTGGATAGCTTCGCGGCGGGTGATGCGCTCGGCGTTTTCCGGCAGCGCGGCAAAATCCTCCGGGCACTCTGCGTAAAGCAGGGTGTAGGTGTTGCCAAAGTCGCGGTAATAGCTGACAAAATACTGTTTCATGGTTGTTCCTTCTTTCCGCCGGGGGGTGCCCGGCTTGATTTGGGAACCGTTTCCCGGCTCCCGCGAACGCCCGGCGTCCGGGCGCTCAGGGGAACCGCCGCCGTGGGGCGGCGCTTGATTTGGAAGCATTAGGATTTTCGACGCGAGGCGAGAATGTGGTTGTACAAGGAGTCCGGGTCGTCGGCAAAATCGCCGATCCATTCTGAGCGGTGCGCGATGGTACTCAGATACTCCGCCTCCGTCAGCACCTCCGGCATCGTGCAGTCCTCCCAGCGGACTAAAAGCCGCCCGTCCGGGAGAATGTGCGCGTCCTCGACGTCCGGCCAGTGCAGGCCGCGCGCGAAAAGGCTTGCCGTCTCCGGGATTTGATAGCGCGGCAGCTTGTCCGTGAGCCGCTCAAAGAAGCGGCCACGCGCCGCGTCCAGCGCCTTGCAAAGGTCGCCTTCGGGGCAGTTGACCGCCCAGCTGAACGGAACGTCTCTTGCGATTCGGCAGGCGGTCTCGACGCTCTTGCAGAATTCGCGTGTTTCCTTCTTCATTGTTTGCCTCCATTCCGGGCGTGCGCCCTTCTTGATTTGAATCCTCTGCGGTTTCCCGCGACCGGCTGTCTGCCGGTTTCGGCCGGGTACCATCCGGCCATCATCAGGCGGGGTTGCGGCGGATTTCGTGGCCGTACTCGTTCGCCCACTCCACAAGGTCGTCTGCCGCCTCGATCGCCCGTCCGGCGGCATCGTAAAGTTCCGCCGTGCGTGCCGCGTCGCGCGGACGGGGCTTGTGCGACCGCGGCGTGAGCGCGCGGACTTCACGCGCGATTTCGTCCGCTTCGCGCGCGGCGTCGTGCGCCTCGAAGTAGGCCGCGTCTACCAGCGCCAGCGTCAGGCCCTCCAGCGGGTCGTCGCAGCCCGTCAGATAGGCTACCTGCCGGATTTGGTAGATTCGCCGCGCGATGTTGTCGCAGCGTTCGACGCAAAAATTCGCGCCGTCCGCGAGGGCTTCCCTGCGTTCCGCGATGGCCTCGTTCGCGGGGTCAGCCGTGGGGTTCTTGCGCATTTCCATTTTTGTCCTTCTTTCTGCCGAGACGCAGCCCGGCGGCTTGATTTTGCGGTATCCCGCGACGCCCGAAGGCGTTTCGGCCGGTTCCGCGTCCGGCACTCGTCAGGCGGGGTTAAATCGTCGCCAGCAGCCGTGCGCGGGAGAGGTCCCGCGCGGCGGTGCAATGCGGGCGCCCACGCCCGTCGCTACCGAGGGAGCGCGTGCGGTCCGCCGGGACGTACCACCGCCCTGCGTAGCGGAATGTGTCGCGAAGTGCGAGCCCCGCGGCCTTGCCGACCGCGTAGAAAACGCGGCCGTTGACGGTCATCGTGGCGTCGGTATCGATGGTAAAATCCACCGTGTCCCGGACGTCGCTCATCGCCTTGCGGAGTGCCCAGCGCCCCGCGCGCGTCTTGAGCCAGTCGTGCTTGCCCAGATAAAGGTCCATCTTTTCCTGCGTTGTCATGGTTTTTTTCCCTCCTTTTTCGTGGCCGTTTTCGGCCTTTCGCGGCGTCCGAGAGTCCGGGCGTCGGGAAAGACCGCCGCTTGCGCGGCGTGCCTTGTAAGGTGCTTTGCTTTTTCGGGGGTGCTGTCACCACCCCCCTGCCGATCCCGCCGTGTGAGTCCGGGCAGTTGCGTGCCGCCGCGCCTTTCGGGCGCGTTTCGCGTGCCGGCCGCGCTTGCGCGCGTTTCGCCATTCCGCCGCCTCGTTCGTCCCCCGCGGGGGGAGTCGGGGTGCTGTGCAGTTGTCAAGGTGCATGCCGCTTGCCTTGCCGGGGCGCGGGCTTGTCTGCCGCTTGCGGCGGCGTGGCCGTGATCCCTTCCTTTCGCGGCGGCGCTTGTGCGTCGCCGTCCGTCGTGTCGTTGTCGTCGCCTTGCGGCGGCTGCTCGTCCGTGTCGTGGCGGCCCTGCCGCCGTGCTTGTGGGGGCCTGCCGTCCGGCCTGTGCCGGTGGCCCTATCTGGCTTGTGCGTGGCGGCTTGCGCCGCCGGGGTGCTTGTGGCGGCCCTGCCGCCGTGGTCCGGGCGGCCTTGTGGCGATGCCGCCTCTCGTCCGTCCTTGTGCCATCACGATACCACTTTTCCCGGCGTTTGTCCAACGTCAAAAGCACTAACGATTTCGTTACTTTACTGTGCGTGAGCGACAAAAGTCAAAATATCAAAATGGCTGTTCTGCTGCTTTTCCGTGCCTTGCGGCGCGCGCATATAGTAGAAGCGCGTTTTCGCCGCGTCCGCGTGGCGCGTTGCGTCCCCGCCTTTCCCGCGCGTCGCTGTTCTTCTTTGTCGGAATGGCAAGCGCTGGACGTGGCGGCGCTGCTGGCTCTGCTGGCGGCTCTGCTGGCGGCTCTGCTGGCGGCTCTGCTGGCGGCGGCTGGCGGCTCTGCTGGCGGCGGCTGGCGGCTCTGCTGGTGGCTGGCGGCTCTGCTGGCGCTGCTGGCGGCTCTGCTGGCGGCTGCTGGCTCTGCTGGCGGCTGGCGGCGGCTGGCGGCGGCTGGCGGCTGCTGGCTCTGCTGGCTCTGCTGGCTCTGCTGGCTCTGCTGGCGGCTCTGCTGGCGGCTGGCGGCTCTGCTGGCGGCTGGCGGCTCTGCTGGCGCTGCTGGCGGCTGCTGGCTCTGCTGGCGGCCGGGCTTTCCCTGCCGCCGGGCGTGTCGTTTTCTTGTCTTTTGTGGCTTTTCGACAACGTTCGCCCTGCAAAACCGCGCGCTTTTTGTGCAAAAGGGAGGGACGGGGCGAATCGCGGGGCCGACGTCCAAGGGACCGCGCCCCCCTCACGCGCGAAACGCCGAGGGTTTTGAATGGGGGGTATCCTGAAAACGGGAAAAACGGGCAAATAGACGAAGGGGGTATTCCGGGACGGGCGTGTCCGCCCTATATACAAATAAAAAAAGAAGAAGAATTTTCCCCTATGGGTGTTGTCCGCCGGGTGTGTGTATTTTTACATGTTTGTTGTCCGCGTTGTCCGCGTTGTCCGCCTTGTCCGCCTCGTCCGCCTTGTCCGCCTATGGGCGTTTTTGATATATATATGGGCAATACCGCCTTAGGCGGACAACAGCGGACAACAGGTATGGGGGTGGGCGAATTTGTTGTCCGCCCTGAAAAGCCCGATATATCAAGGGTTTCAGGGCTTGGCGGACAAGGCGGACAAGGCGGACAACAGGGTGGTCAAATTCGTGTTCTTGTCCGCCGAAAAAGGGGTTAGGCGGACAACAACTCGTTTGGCGGACAACAAATTTTCGCGAGAATTTCTTGTCCGCCTGTTGTCCGCCAGAGGCATTTGTTGTCCGCCTGAAAGATTTTCTTGGGGATGTACGTGTACTTTTCATCTGAATGGTATACGCTTTCGATATGAAGGGGTGATGTCTGTGAACGAGAAGAAACCGCCGCTGGAAAAGACCGTTGTCAACCAGATTCGCGCCGCTTTGAAGGATGCGGGCGTGAAATGGCTGA
>ENA-UEPV01000189-UEPV01000189.1-human-gut-metagenome-genome-assembly--contig:-NODE-189-length-40539-cov-10.041273_pt1 | contig 40539 bp, 28 predicted proteins | sample MGYA00242942_ERZ507925 | MGnify/ENA primary metagenome ERZ507925 (study PRJEB26167, sample SAMN06115453) | human gut metagenome | host: Homo sapiens | place: China:Fujian | collected 2015-08-26... | reverse complement strand
TAATTGTGAATATTTCTTATTCCAATCAATAGTCGAATTTTTATTTACATGTGTATCGTAAATTGATTAATAGCAGAAATTATGCTAACTTTGCAACTGAATAACTCGGCATAGCCGACGGACATAACATCATAAAGGGTAAACAACTCTTTATACCTCATTGCAAACGTGGAAACCTCTTTCGGGAGGGTTTGATTCAGGTATAATGGTTGTCAGTCCTTGTTATGTCCCGCATTTTGCGGGACACGACAGGGGCGCAGGACAGCTTTCTGAATCGGGTTTTCCACGACCTGCAATGAGGGGCTGACACCGCGCCCTCTTTTTTTTACCTTGTTTATGCAATATTAGATTGCATCACCATACTTTTCGGGCGCATTCTTCATCACTCCAAACGTTATGCGCCGACTTCCGACAACCAAACGAAATACGGATTGCACCTGCCAAACTATTCATGGCCGGCGGAACCGGTATGTACAATCGGCGCGAATGATTCCCTACCGGAACGCCCGCCGGAAATCCGTACATGAATACCGGAAACTTGGCCACGGCGGTGCGTTCCGCTTTTTATACTCGATCCCGACAACACGGTCGATCAATATACACCCGGAAACGCCCGCCGGCATAAGTGCCCCCGCATACAAGGCTCCCGAATCTGGTAACGGACGGGCGTTTCCCTCTTGTTTTACGGGCGCGAGGATATCGATTGCTTCATCGGCATTTTCGATAGGTTGCGTCACCTTTCCATGCCTCGCGCCCGTTCTCCATCACGGCCAAAGCCCGCAGGGTTCTCCGCCACGGCGGAGCTTCGCGGCGAAGCTGTCGACTTTCCGCTTCCCTTTCACCCTCAATCGCTTCGATCGAGCCCTATGATCCCCGCTTTCACCATCGGCATGCTGGGTGGCTGCGCCAACGGCCGCAGCATGGCGCGCTACTTCGAAGAGGTCGCATCCCATTATCTGCGGACCTTTCCGCGGGTTCGGTACCTGTTTTCCATCACGACCGAGCAGGACCGCTCGGTTGTCCGGCATCTTTTGGAGTGCCGCCCGACGCTTCCCGGATTGGAGGTCGCCGTGATACTCTCGTCCCACCAATGGGACAGCCATCGCTGTGCTGCGACGGATGAACGGACGGCCGCCTGCAACCGCATTATCGACGCCGCGGACTTCTGCGAGGTCCTTCCCGAAAGCAAAGCGACACTGCCCCGGCCTGCATTGTACCGTCGGTTCATCGAACGCTGCGACTGCATCATTTTCAACGAACACCTTGCGGGGTGGGCCCTTGCGGGATTGTTCCATGCACAGGTCGTGCAGTCGGGAGTGCCGATTCCGGTGCAATACGGATTTGCGATGCCTCAATATGCCTCGTTCAATTATCCGCCCGACCGTCGGGATTACCTCGTTTGCGAAAGAGATCATTTCAATCCTGCGGCAGAATACGTGCAGAGCGTCGCCTACATCGAACGAACCGGATTCAGCCTGCCGGCGGACCGTCTGCCGCAGATTTTCCTGCGCAAGTGGCTTGCGGCGCCTCCGGAGAAGAGCTGCTGTTATCTGATGTTACGGGAAGATTTGGATACGCTCGGCCGGCTGCGGGACCGTATTGGGTGCGAATACCTGTCGCTCAAGGTCTTCGCATGGATCTATGCGACCCGAAAATCGACGAAGGAAAAGGCCTCGGAGCCCGATGCCGCGAACCGATTCATGCAGTTCCGGACGCTGCTCAGGTGGATTGCCGCACGGCGCGAAGCGGGCGAGTCGGTGCCGCCCTTCGACCTCTGGGACTTCGACGCCTACGACGAGGCGCTGCGGACGTTCTGCGCGAATCGGGACATAAGGAAGGGGCAAGAAATATGAAACGTTTTTACTTAACGAACGATATTCCGACCGTGGTTCATCCGGGGTGCTTTACGGCAGCGGAAACAGCAGCGGTTGACCATCCCCTAAAGTGGTTGTATAAAGCTGGTTGCGTGTGAAATTGTATATAATTCCCTTATTTTATTACTTTTATTCCCCGGCTTTGCATTCGGGATGTCGCGAATAATCCGCAACATTCCGGGCGCTCAGTACATTCCCGGCAAATATCGAGGTATTGGGTTTTCCAGTCGGATATGGATTTGCGTGCGAAGGGCCATAGCGCTTCCGGTAGAACACACCGCGGCAGGTTGAAAATCGAAACGTCCATATGCCAATCCCGCAGTTCCAAAACCGCCTGCGTGAGTTCTGCCTGATAATCCATCGGATCGATCCAAACCGTCTCCCGGTTTTTGATCGTATAGCCCGTGTATTCCAATCCCATCAGCGATATGAATTCGACGAACGGCAGATTGCGGTAGATAAAATCCGGCAACTTCGGCAACCGGAGATAGTTCATCTTGGTAATGACTACCCGCAATTCAATTCCGATATCATAGCGTCCGAGGTTATACAAGCCGAGCATTGTCTCTTCGAAAGAGCCTTTGACCTGCGTGATAGCATCGTGGTCGCCCGCAGAATCGGCATGAAGAGGAACGCCGAGAAGGATCTTTCCCTCACCGCATTCGGCGAGTTTCCGGGCATATTCTTTGTCGGCGAAAGCACGTCCGTTCGTCAACAGGTGAATTTCGGTTTCCGGCAGTTTCGTACGAATATGGCGAAGCAGCTCGAACAGCCGGTCACCGAGCAGGGTCGGTTCGCCACCCGTAATCCCGAGCGAACGCAGTTCCCGCGGAGCGGAGTCGATCAGAGCCTTGTTTTTCTGAAAATAGCCGTCGAGATCGTTGCGCAGCAAAGGCGGCTGGCAGCACATGACGCAGCGGTTGTTGCACTGTGAAGTGATGAACAGCGCGTTGTCGTTGGAATTTATGTCGATCGTATCCCTCATTATCCCCGTGTTCCCGTGATCCAACTTTTGAAAATCGGCAGCACTTCTTCCCTACGATCTGTCAGCAAGCCGAAGATGTGTTCGATAATCGCCTTGTGTTTTCGGCAGAAAGTCGAGGTCGGTCGGAATCCGTACATATCGCCCTGCGTGGAGTAGTTGCGCACGGGATCGGCCCCGCAAATCGACTGAAAAGCGCAATCGGCACAACCGGCAATGCATTCCGTCGCCCACAGGCGGGAAATCTCCTGCGCCTTGCGACCGTAGAACAAATCTTCGTACCGATCCGTTACCGATCCCAACCGGAATGTATAATCCCGAAATTCGGCCAGCATTCGGGATTCGTCGGAAGCATAGACATATCCATCATAGTTATAGACGATTACGCCGTTGATAATCCCTGCCGGAGATTGCAGGTCGACGAACCCGATCGGAAAAGGCGTCAGGATTTTACGCAAAATAAGCGTCGCAAACTCTTCGATGAACATCTCTCCCGATTTATTGAGTTCGATGATATATTCCAGCGCTTGCTTGTAGAATTCAACGAAGCGATCGTAATAAGCAGTCCAATCGGCATTGTCTTTCGCCAGTCCGTAAGGATTGAGCGCCCGGATGAAGATACTGTGAAATCCGTTTTTTCGATAAGCATCGATAATCTCCTGCGGAAAGCCGAGCGAATACTCCGAGGTCGTCATCAATGCGGAAACTCGGCCTTCACCCAATGCTTCGCGCGCCTTCGCTATTCCGGCAACAACGCGCTGATAGCTGTCCGTTTTTCCTCGGTTGTGGTTGTGTAGGTCCTGCGGACCGTCAAGCGAGGTCGAGATAACCGCATCATATTGTCTGCACAAATGGAGCAATTCGTCCGTCAGATTGACGCTATTGGTACAGATTACATAGGTAAGTTTGCGGTTCGCGGTCCGATTCTTCTCTTCGGCATATTCGATGGCCCGGCGGATAAGATGCGGGACCAACGTAGGCTCGCCTCCTTGAAACTCCATTGTCAGGCAGGGGGATGGAGAACGAAACATCAGATCGACAGCATGCAGAAGCGTCTGCTCGCTCATATCATACTCATTCCGGCAACTTTCCTGACTGGATGCCTGACAATAAATACAGTTCTGGTTGCAGCGAAGTGTCAACACAAAGATATGCAGCGCGGTAAAATGATCGAGAAATGCCTTGCGGGTAGCCAAACGGACCGCCATCGTGTCAATCAATCGGGGCAACGGTTTTTCGCAAATAAAGAATGAAGCTGTCAGATTCTTGTACAATTCCTCCTCCGGGAGCACCTCCCGATCGACGATGCGTTGTACGCTGCCGCGGGGCAACAGCAGGTAGTCCCCAAGGTCATTGGTCAGCAACTCCTGATTGCGGAAAACATGAAACCGGAACGGCAGCAGGTAATACATCGTCAATCTTTGAATTCGAATTCGACAAAGTCATCGTTGTTGGCGAAAGCCTTGGCGTAAAGAATATTCCGCAGGTCTCGGGTTTCCGAAGCGATGATCGCCCGGTTTTTATAATCGACAAAATCTGCGCTCAGTTTCTTTCGGATCTTATGGAATGCCTCCTGCGTGATCGGATTCGAAGCCGAAAGGATAATCGTCTGAACGGTCGTGCCCGGGGTGTTTCGCCGGGTGATTATGTAATCGCCCGCCCACCAATACAGTACTTTATCGATGACGGATTCGTTGTAAATCGACTTGTCGACGTTGAGTACGACCTCACCTTGTGGATTCAATTCAATGTCGGTCATTTTGTTTTTTCAGAAAGTAAAACGTTTGTGCATCGACCGTTCCCGTCGTATCGATACCGATACTATCTTGAAATCTTTTCAACGCCGTTTCAATCGCTGTGTCGAACAATGTTTCGCCTTTGACAAACGGTTTTTCAAGAAATCCCTTGTCTATCAGGATATTTTTCAGTTGGGTTACATCCGCGCCCCGCATCTCTTTTTTCAAGACCCGATCTCCCAAATTGTAAACTTTGGGAACCCACGTTTGCAATTGGGTAATCGTGGCATTTCCGGCAATACCATCCTGCGACAAACCCGCATCTTTTTGGAAAGCCCTCACGGCATTTTTGACCTCCGAATCATAGACTACATACCCCAAATAGTTCGTACCGACAGACGATCGTGCAATATATTTGTGCTTAACCAATAAATCGGTCAGTGCTTTGACATCCGCCCCGTAGGTATTTATTGAGAGGGTTTTCGAACCGAGGGTATAATCGGCCGGCGATACGGCCGACGACGTATTTCCGGAGGTAGTAGCGGACGAATAATGGGAATAATGGGACGATCCCGACCGATGAGAACTGTGTGATCTGTGCGAACTATGACTGCGATGTGAACTGTGGCTTCGGTGTCCTGACAACGCATAGGTATCGTCCGAATTCAGATGCAGCAACATCTTGATACTCCCGTTTTTAGACGATTCTCCGTATTCATCCGTGGCATCATCGGACGGATTGTCCGAAAACTGGTAGGTCGGCATTGCTTCGGCTCCGTAGGTGTTCGCCAAAGTCGCCATGGACGAAACAATAACTCCTTTAAGGAGTTTTTTGAGGCGCGATTTCATGGAGTAAAAATAGTAGTTATATTGCAAATATACAATAAATTATTTATTATGGGCCGTTTACGTCTTGTAAAATGAATCATTTTTACTATATTTGGATAAACTTTCGTTTTTACTTTTCGTAGGACGGGCCGGATATCACAAAATTCGTAAAATGAAATACCCGATTGCATTTATCGATACCGAGATCGAGCCGAAGAGCCGACAAATACTCGATATCGGCGGTGTTAGAAGCGACGGATGCGAATTCCACAAAAAATCTTTTTCGGATTTCGTATCGTTTCTCAGCGGCACCCAATTCGTTTGTGGGCATAATATCCTCAATCATGATATAAAATATATCGGCAGTGCTTTACAGGACGCAGGAATAAATCCGGCCGATGTCATTGATACCTTGCCACTCTCTCCGTTGCTTTTCCCGACGAAACCTTATCATGCACTCCTGAAAGACGACAAACTGCAAACGGACGAGGTCAATAACCCGTTGAACGATTCGGTCAAAGCTCGGTGTTTATTCCATGACGAAATCGCGGCTTTTCAGCGGAAAGACGATCTTCTTAAAGAGATATTTTTCGGATTGCTGGGGAATACGCCGGAGTTTCAGGCTTTTTTCCGTTTTATTTCCTATACGTCCGAGAAAACAGATATCGAAGATTTGATCCGTCAGAAATTCGAGGCGGAAATTTGCATACATGCCGATTTGGCAGGAATGATCGCAAAACATCCGATTGAATTGGCTTATTGCCTGTCATTGATCGATTCTCTGGTGCGTCATCGGAAAACGCATTCCATTACTCCGCCTTGGGTCTTGAAAAATTATCCGCATGTCGAGCGCATCATGTTCCGGCTGCGCAATACCCCTTGTGTCGAAGGTTGTCCGTACTGCAATAGCGCACTGGATATTCATAAAGGACTGAAACATTGGTTCGGATTTGATTCTTTCCGATGTTATGCCGGCGAACCTTTGCAGGAGAATGCGGTCCGAGCCGCTGTGGATAACAAATCCCTGCTGGCTGTTTTTCCGACCGGCGGCGGAAAGTCGATTACGTTTCAGCTCCCGGCCCTGATGAGCGGTGAAAACGCCAAGGGTTTGACGATCGTAATATCGCCGTTACAATCGCTTATGAAAGATCAGGTCGATAACTTGGAAAAAGCCGAGATTACCGATGCTGTTACCATCAACGGGTTGCTCGATCCGATCGAAAGGGCGAAGTCGTTCGAACGGGTGGAAGACGGATCAGCATCCATTCTTTACATTTCTCCCGAATCGCTGCGTTCGCGAACGATCGAACGGTTGATTTTGGGGCGGAATGTCGTGCGATTCGTGATCGACGAGGCGCACTGTTTTTCTGCGTGGGGACAAGATTTCCGCGTCGATTATCTATATATCGGCGATTTTATTCGATCGATTCAGGAAAAGAAGAATATGGCCGAGCCAATTCCCGTTTCCTGTTTTACAGCTACGGCGAAACAAAAGGTCATCGAGGACATCCGAAGTTATTTTCGGGAGAAACTTTCGCTCGAATTCGAGGTGTTCGCTTCGAAAGCCTCTCGGACGAATCTGCACTTCAAGGTGTTGGCCCAGACGGATGCGGCGCAGAAATATCAGACTTTGAGGCGCCTGCTCGAAGCTAAGAGTTGTCCGACGATCGTCTATGCTTCGCGTACGCATCGGGCGACAGAGTTGGCGAGATGTTTGACCCGCGACGGATTCCCGGCCCGGGCCTATCATGGCAGAATGGACACCCGGGAGAAAACGGCGAATCAAAATGCCTTTATAGCCGGTGAATTTCAGATTATGGTCGCGACATCGGCTTTCGGAATGGGCGTCGATAAAAAGGATGTCGGTATGGTCATTCATTACGACATATCCGACTCTTTGGAAAATTACATTCAGGAAGCAGGCCGGGCCGGACGTAACGAACGCATCGAGGCGGAGTGTTATGTCCTGTTCAACGAAGACGATTTGAATAAACACTTTGTTCTTCTCAATCAGACCAAACTCTCGTTCAAAGAGATTCAGCAGGTTTGGAAGGCGATCAAGGAGCTCGCCCGATTCCGTTCCACGGTGTCGAATTCGGCATTGGAGATTGCACGCAAAGCGGGGTGGGATGACAGCGTTCCGGAAATCGAAACTCGGGTAACTACGGCAATCTCGGCTTTGGAAGATGCCGGCTATCTGAAACGCGGCCAGAATATGCCGCGAGTTTTTGCCAACAGCATTCGCTCGAAAACAGCGCAGGAGGCGATTGAGAAAATACGGGCATCCGCACGTTTCGACGGGAAACGGCAGGAATATGCAGTGCGGATTATCAAGAAGCTCTTTTCGAGCAGAAGCCGCAAGCAATCCGATGACGAGGTGGCGGAATCGCGGATCGATTATATCAGCGACCATCTGGGAATCAAGAAGGAAGAGGTGATAAGCGTAGTGAATCTGATGCGTGAAGAGGAGATTTTGGCCGATGCAAAAGATCTGACGGCATTCATCAAAAGAAGCGAGTCCCGCAATCGGTCTCTTCTGATCGTAAAGGAGGCTTGTTGGATCGAGAGTTTCTTGCTCGACATGTTCGACAATCCGGAGAAAGTCTTTTACCTGAAAGAAATCAACGAAAAAGCCGTAGCTGCGATACACGATGCGGCTCTGAAAGAGATAAATATCACCCTGAACAAGATAAAGGTCATACTGAATTTCTGGGCGATAAAGAACTGGATCAAGCGTAAAAGTCCGGCGTTTTCCAAGGATCAAGTACTGATTGCATGGATGCAGCCGAAAGAGACTTTCCGGGAAAAAATGAAGTTGCGCCATGATTTGGCGAAATTCATCGTCGGATTTCTTTATGACAGAAGCTCTGAAAATACCGGGGCAGACAAGGAAGAGGCCTTCGTAGAATTTTCAGTTCTCGAATTGAAAGACGCTTTCGAAAGATCGATCGAAGCATTCGGACGAAAAATTTCTCAGGAAGAGGTCGAAGACACATTATTCTATCTTTCCCGAATCGAGGCTCTCAAAATCGAAGGCGGCTTCTTGGTCGTCTACAACAGACTGACGATCGAACGGCTTGAAAAAGACAACAAGAAACGCTATAAACTCGAAGATTACCAGAAACTCCTGCGATTCTATGAAAACAAGATTCAGCAAATTCATATCGTTGGGGAATATGCCCAAAAGATGCTTGCCGGTTCGGAGGACGCACTGAAGTTTGTGAACGATTATTTCGCATTGAATTATGCGTCGTTTCTCAATTTGTATTTCAAAGGCAGTCGGCAATCTGAGATAAAACGGAATATCACTCCGGCCAAATACAGGCAACTTTTCGGCGAACTCTCTCCTGCGCAATTACAAATTATTCGGGATCATGAGTCGAAATATATCGTAGTTGCAGCCGGCCCCGGAAGCGGTAAGACCCGGGTTTTGGTACATAAATTGGCATCCCTGATGCTCATGGAGGATGTCAAGCACGAGCAGTTGCTCATGCTTACTTTTTCACGGGCGGCGGCCACCGAATTCAAGAAGCGGTTACTCAAACTGATCGGCAACGCCGCCAATTTCATCGAGATAAAGACCTTCCATTCCTATTGCTTCGATCTGCTGGGGCAGATCGGCAGTCTGGAAAGAGTTGACAATGTTTTGAAATGCGCCGTCGAACGCATCGAAAAAGGGGATGTGGAATTGAGTCGCATTACAAAAAATGTATTGGTCATCGACGAAGCGCAAGATATGAACGAAGATGAGTTTTCACTGATCGAAGCTCTTATCAAGCATAACGACGATATGCGGATTATTGCAGTCGGGGATGATGACCAAAGTATTTATGAATTCCGGCATGCGAGCCCCCGATATTTCAAAAGGCTTATTCGGGAGTACGGAGCCATGAAATACGAACTGATTGAGAATTTTCGCAGCAAAAGCAACCTCGTCGATTTCACGAATCAATTCGTTACACGCATTCGTCATCGGTTGAAAGAAAATCCGATTATCGCCAAACAGACGGATAACGGGAAAGTTAAAGTGGTCCGTTATAAGAGTGAAAATCTTATTGAGCCGCTGGTGAAAGATATTCTTTCCACCGAACTTCGCGGAAGCGTTTGTGTGCTTACGTATACGAACGACGAAGCTTTGCAGGTGTCAGGGCTTTTGCTTAAAAACGGGATGCCGGCAAGGTTGATTCAGGATAATAGCGGATTCAGCCTGTTGAAACTCGATGAGATCAGTTTTTTTCTTTCCCGGTTACATTCGGTGGAAGATATTTTTCTGATCGACGATGCGGTATGGGACCGGGCGAAGAAGGAGTTGCAGACCGTATTTCAGAACAGTAATAAACTGGAAAGTTGTTTGGGTTTAATTCGGGATTTTGAAACGATAAACCCTAAAAGAAGATACAAGTCCGATTTGGAGCTTTTTATCAGAGAGTCTAAACTGAATGATTTCTTCGGTGAAAGCGGAGAGACCATATTCGTTTCGACGATCCACAAGGTAAAAGGCAAAGAATTCGATCATGTTTTCTTGATGCTGAACAACTTCAATTTGTCCTCGGACGAAAAAATCCGACAATTGTACGTTGCCATGACAAGGGCACGACGGGAACTGACAATTCACCTGAATTCTGATTTCCTCGACGGCCTATCCTCAGAAAATGTTGAGCATATTGAAGATAAAAATAACTATCTGCCGCCGGAAGAATTGGCAATACACTTGACTCATAGTGATATATGGCTGGATTATTTCATTAATCGACAGTCGCAGATCGCTCCGCTCAGAAGCGGTGATACTTTGTATGTCAGGGGCGACGAATGTTTGGATGGAAATGGACAATCCGTGTTGAAATTTTCTCGAAATTTTATGTCGAAACATTATGAAAGGCTGCACAGACAAGGGTACGAATTAAAGCGCGCAATGGTAAATTTCATTGTCTGCTGGCAGAGCGAGAAAGCTGCAAAAGAGATAAAGATCATATTGCCCGAACTCTTCTTTAAGAAGAAAATAAGTGAATGATTGTCTTTGTCGCGATGATTCGGCTGCATTTCTTTCATCATAATTGACCCATAAACGGTTCGAGCATCTTGTGTTTTGACGAACAAGAACCTTGTATGCCTGAGAAAATGGAATATCCATGCGTTAGCATGTCGCACTTTTTAGCAAATTTGTTAGATCTGTTTTATGTATTTTGCAATTGGTTATTTGAAATGCGGTGTTTGAACGCAATAGGTTGAAAAAAGCCGTTGCCTTCTCGTTGCCTATTCTCCTATATGAATATGTAACAACTTGATTCGCAAGGCGGTTGTATCGCTTTAATCTCGTTTCTGCCCGAGGAAACGCGCACGGAACCGCAAATCCGTATCGAAACGGTCGATATCGTCACCTTGAACCAGACCAATACGGACAGCTGGTATTATTGGAACATTCGGGTGGAAGGGACCGTCGTTTTCGAAACGAACAATGCGCAGTTCAATATCTTTCGTGCGAACCGTCTCGAACGGGGCCGCGCGCACAAAATCGCCCGCAAGCATTTCGATTACTTTTTTACGAACGGATCGGCTTTTCTGGACGAGGCCGAACGCCTGTGGTCGGAAGAAAAGACGATATTAGCGGCCGTACAGCTCTCGTATGCGGGGCAGTTTCTACTGCGGGCCGAGGAGACGGTGTTTTTCGGAAGTTTCGCGCACACCTCCAATGTGATGACGAGTTTCAAACGGGCAAGAACCTATTCGAGAAGATTGGTCAAGATGTTCAATCCGGTCAACGAAGGCAACAGGCTGTTTCTCGAAACGCTTCCGAACCTCAAGCGGGAGGCGCGCGAAAATACGATCTCCATCAGCGAAAAGCGGTTCCGCTGGTATGCGGGCAATCTGCGGAATTTGCAGCAGATCGTCCGCGAATCGTGCGAAAACCATCTGTTTTATTTGTTGCACGACAAGTCGCGGCAACAAATGGAGTCGGAAGCCATCGAGAAAATGTATGCCGACTTGGCTCTTCAGGACACAGCCTCGGAAACCGCCGACGACTGCGGTTCTGAAAATCCGAATCCCGTCGCCGGGACCGCCTGAATCGAACCCTCGTCAATCGTGCGCACGGCATCTTTGGTTTCAAGCCAGCCGATGATAACGATCGTACCGTAAATCCATAACTCATGCGCTTCGACACTGCACTTCCCCATCCGCTTCCGGAGATCGATCCGGCGCTTTTCGACGAACTGCTCGCCGAATCCAAACGTTTCGTCGACAGCCTTGATTGTCGGGTCCAGTCCGACGAACTGCCGGCGCGGTTTCTCGACTTCTGGCTGCTGCCCGTTGCCCGCAGCGAGACCGAGCGCAGGCGATTCGCCGCACTTTACAAGTCGAACGAAGAGTGCGTTCTGCTGCAACTGCCGCTCCATCTCTTCGATTATGTTTACGGCAAGCGGTTCGACCTGCCGCCTATACCTGTCGAGGCGGATTGCAATCCTGTGTTCCGGACCGACGTGGAGCTGTTTCAAAAACATTTCCATCAATTCTACGTGCTGTTGCAATACATTCGGATCATGAATGAAATAGACTTGGTGCAGTTCATGCGCCGGTTCGACATTTTCGAAATCGAGGCGTACGACGAAGTGATTACTTCCGTGCTGAAAGACTGGAACGAACATATGATCCGGATATTGTCCGAGGCACATTAGCGCTTTGCCATGAAGGAAAAAAGGATGAACGTCTATTGGGAACGAATCGAGCGCATACTTGCCGAACAGGGCATGTCGATCAACGGTTTCGCCAAATATATCGGATTGCCGCGCGGCGAGAACCTCTACCAGATCAAACGGGGGAACAACAGAATCAGTCTCGGCGTAGCACGTCGCATCCATGCCCATTTTCCGCAGTATGCAATATCGTGGCTGCTGACCGGAGAGGAAGGGAGTATGCCTGCACTGCGTGTGGAAACCGTACATCTTACATGGCTTCCCTATTATGAATCGATAGAGGATACGTCGTCGACGCTGCTGCCGATTCCGACCTTTCTAAGCAAAGGGGCACAGATGATTCTGCGCTGCAAAGACGACCGTGAACAACGGATGGGATTCATGCCTCGCCCCCTGCTGCTGCTTCGCCGCATCGAGCTGTGCGAAATGGACGAAAACAACTCGTATTACATTATGACCGATAAATTACAGGGGGTGTTCACAGTTCGAGCGGATGCCCGAACCAGCTTATTGCGACTGGAAAGCGTATGGAATACGTATATTGCGGAGATTCACGCGAACGATATCCGCTGCATATGGTGCGTCTGTAACTTCATTGCAGATATGGAGTAATTCCGATACGCTGTGAAGAGGCCTTTTGAGGAAGATGCAGAACATGAAGATTCGTAGTTTATCTGAAAAATTCTTGCATTTTCTCGGATTTGCCTGTTTCCAAAATTATTCGTATCTTGCAGAAAGTTATTTGAAATGCGGAATTTGAACGCAATAGCCTGAAAAGAGACCGTTGCCTTCTCATTACCTATTCTCCTATACAAAAATGTAACGACCTGAAGTATCAAGTCGTTACATCATTTTAATACCGCTCTGCGTTAGGTTCCCTCTTTTTCTATCGGATGGCTTACGACTATTTGTTGTTGTAAGCGGCCATCTTCTCGATCAGCATGAGGACCTTGTTCGAGTAGCCCCACTCGTTGTCGTACCACGAAACGACCTTCACGAAGGTGTCCGTCAGCGCGATACCGGCAGCCTTGTCGAAGATCGACGTGCGGGCGTCGCCCAGGAAGTCCGACGAAACGACAGCCTCCTCGGTGTAACCCAGGATGCCCTTCAGTTCGCCTTCCGAAGCCTCCTTCATGGCAGCGCAGATCTCGTCGTACTTGGCGGGCTTGGCCAGGTTTACGGTCAGGTCGACAACCGAAACGTCGAGGGTCGGAACACGCATCGACATACCGGTCAGCTTACCGTTCAGCTCGGGAATCACCTTGCCTACGGCCTTTGCAGCGCCGGTCGACGAGGGAATGATGTTGCCCGAAGCGGCACGGCCGCCGCGCCAGTCCTTCATCGAGGGACCGTCGACAGTCTTCTGCGTTGCGGTGGTCGAGTGAACGGTGGTCATCAGACCGTCGGTGATGCCGAACTTGTCGTGCAGAACCTTGGCGATGGGGGCAAGGCAGTTGGTGGTGCACGATGCGTTCGAAACGATCGTCTGGCCCTTGTAGGTATCGGTGTTCACGCCGCATACGAACATCGGGGTGTCGTCCTTCGAGGGAGCCGACATAACGACGTACTTGGCGCCGGCTGCGATATGAGCCTCGGCCTTCTCCTTGGTGAGGAACAGACCCGTCGACTCTACCACGTACTCGGCGTTAACCTCGTTCCACTTCAGGTTTGCGGGGTCCTTCTCGGCGGTTACGCGGATAGCCTTGCCGTTTACGATCAGCTGGCTCTTCTCCACGTTGAAATCCACCGTACCGTCGAAACGGCCGTGCATCGTGTCGTACTTCAGCATGTAAGCCATGTAGTCCACGGGAACCAGGTCGTTGATGCCCACCACTTCGATGTTGTCGTTCGTGCAAGCGGCACGGAACACCAGACGGCCGATACGACCGAAGCCGTTGATACCGATTTTAATAGTTGCCATAATAATTTGAATTATTTGTTAATAAAAAATTGCGTTATTTTTTTAACAGCACAAAAGTACATACTTTATATAATTTACGCAAATAAAAAATTAAATTTTTTTACGAACCGCGGACGCATCCGTTTCCCGGCACGCACCCGTCCGCCGGAAACCTCCGCCGTCTTCAGGCGCACAACACCGCGGAAGCCTACTGCGCAGCCAGTTTGGCCCGTTTGGCCATGGCCGAGGCGAAGACGAAATCGTTCAGCTCGCGGTTGTCCGCATGCAGGATGTCGTCCTTCGTCCCCTCCCACCACTTACGGCCGTCGTGGATGTATACAATTTTCTCGCCGATCTCCATCACGGAGTTCATGTCGTGGGTGTTGATGATCGTCGTGATGCCGTACTCCTGGGTGATCTCGTGGATCAGGTTGTCGATGACGATCGAGGTCTGCGGGTCGAGTCCCGAGTTGGGTTCGTCGCAAAACAGGTAGCGGGGATTCATCACGATAGCCCGGGCGATGGCCACGCGCTTGATCATGCCGCCCGACAGTTCGGCCGGATAGAGTTCGTTGGCCCCGTCGAGCCGCACGCGCTGGAGGCAGAAATTCACGCGCTCCATCTTCTCCCGCTCGCTCTGCGAGGTGAAGAGGTCGAGCGGCAGCTTGACGTTCTCCACAACGGTCGAGGAGTCCAGCAGCGCCCCGCCCTGAAAGATCATGCCGATGTCCTTGCGGATACTTTTGCGTTCCCGGAAACCGAGTTTCGAAAAGTTCACCTCGTCGTACCACACGTCGCCCGAATCGGGTTCGTGCAGGCCCACCAGCGTCTTGAGCAGCACGGTCTTTCCCGAGCCGCTGCGGCCGATGATGAGGTTCGTTTTTCCGGTCTCGAATTCGACCGAGATGTCGTCGAGCACCACCCGGCCGTCGAACGACTTGACGATATGTTCGGCGCGTATCATATAAGCAGGACTTGTGTCAGGATCAGGTCGAAAAGCAGAATCACCACGCAGCTGGCCACCACGGCGCGCGTCGAAGCCGTGCCGACCTCCAGCGAGTTGCCCCGGGCGTTGTAGCCGTAGAAGGCCGAAATCGAGGTGATGATGTAGGCGAAGAAGACGGTCTTGATCAGCGTGTAGGTGATCGAATAGGGCTTGAAATCCATCAGCAGGCCGTCGACATAGTCGGCGGGGATCATAATGCCCGTCGCGGCGGCGATGAGGTATCCGCCCAGAATGCCGATCAGGATCGAGAGGATCGTCAGAAAGGGGAAGAAGACCATCGCGGCGACGATCTTCGGGAGGATGAGGTACGAGGCGGAGTTGACGCCCATGATTTCGAGCGCGTCGATCTGTTCGGTGATGCGCATGGTTCCGATTTCCGAGGCGATCGACGACCCGACCTTTCCGGCGAGAATCAGCGCCACGACCGCCGACGAAAACTCCAGGATCATCGTCTCGCGCGTGGCGTAACCCACCAGCGAGCGGGGAATGAACGGCGAATCGAGGTTGATGCACATCTGCAACGTGATGACCGCGCCGATGAAGACCGAGATGATGGCCGTCAGGCCGATCGAGTTGACACCGAGCGACTCCATTTCGAAAATGATCCGCCGGCGGTAGATGGCGGCCTTCTCCGGACGGGAAAAGACCTTTCCCATCAGCATGAAATAGCGCCCTATGAGTTCGAAAATCTTCAACATGCTACTGCTTTTCCTCTTCGAAATCGACGTAGTCGCCCACGTCCTTCGACACGCGCTTCTCGGGCGTTCCGGGGGTTTTGTGCACCTTCACCTCGCCTTCGCGCTCCTTGCGCGGCTGCTCTGCAAAGGGCGAGCCGAAACCGCCGAATCCCTTCGGTCCGGACTGCTGTCCGAAGCCTTCGCCGAACTGCTGCTCCATCTGCTTGCGGACCTTGTAGATCCGCCAGCGGAAAGCCAGCATCAGCACGACGACCAAAATAACAAGTCCCATAAGAAAATACAAGATAAACAGCGCGATGCCCTTGAGCAGCGCGGGGGCGCCGAGCGCCAGTATGACGATAAGGAGCGTCGTCAGCGGATTGCGCTGCACGAAGCCCACCAGGGAGTCGATGATTGCCAGTATGAAATTCATTCCGATTTCGGTTTACATCTCCACAAAGGTATGGAAAATTATGCGTATTTCAATTAAATGTCGTAAATTTGGCGTCTGGAAACGAAAAACAAATCACAATCCCATATGTTAACTCCCCTCACCGCCATCTCGCCCGTCGACGGGCGTTACCGTAATAAAACGGAGAAATTAGCCGATTATTTTTCGGAGCAGGCCCTCATCCGCTACCGCATCCGCGTCGAAGTGGAATACTTCATCGCCTTGTGCGAACTGCCGCTGCCGCAGCTGACCGGCATCGACCGCTCGAAATTCGCCGCCCTGCGCGCGCTCTACCTCGATTTCTCGGACGCCGACGCCCGGCGCGTGAAGGAGATCGAGTCGGTGACCAACCACGACGTAAAGGCCATCGAGTACATCATCAAGGAGAAAATGGACACCCTCGGGCTGGAGGCCTATAAGGAGTTCGTGCATTTCGGCCTCACGTCGCAGGACATCAACAACACGGCCATTCCGCTCTCGCTCCGGGAGGCGATGACAGGCGTCTACTACCCCGTCGTCGAGGAGGTCCGCGACGCTTTGGCGTCGTTCGCCGAGCAGTGGCGCGAGGTTCCGATGCTGGCGCGCACGCACGGGCAGCCCGCCTCGCCGACCTCGCTGGGCAAAGAGTTTTCGGTATTCGTCGAGCGGCTCGAAAAGCAGTTGTTCATGCTCCACGACATCGCCGTTCCGGCCAAGTTCGGCGGCGCCACGGGCAACTTCAACGCCCACCGCGCAGCCTACCCCGAAATCGACTGGGTGGCTTTCGCCAACCGGTTCGTGAACGAGACGCTGGGGCTGTGCCGTTCGCAGTACACCACGCAGATCGAGCACTACGACAACCTGGCGGCGATCTTCGACAACATGAAGCGCATCGACACCATTCTCATCGACCTCTCGCGCGACATGTGGACCTATATTTCGATGGAGTACTTCAAACAGCAGATCAAGGCCGGTGAGGTCGGATCGAGCGCCATGCCCCACAAGGTCAACCCCATCGACTTCGAAAACGCCGAGGGCAACTTCGGCATTGCCAACGCCGTTTTCGAGCACCTTTCGTCGAAGCTGCCCGTATCGCGTCTTCAGCGCGACCTGACCGACTCGACCGTGCTGCGCAACATCGGCGTGCCGATGGCCCACGCGGTGATCGCCCTGCAATCGCTGCTCAAGGGGCTGAACAAGGTGATCCTCAACCCCGAGGCGCTGGCGCGCGACCTGGAGAACAACTGGGCCGTGGTGGCCGAGGGCATCCAGACCATCCTGCGCCGCGAGGGTTTCCCGAAGCCCTACGAGGCGTTGAAGGCCCTGACGCGGACCAACGCCCACATCACCCGCGAGTCGATCGCGGCATTCATCGAAACGCTCGACGTCGCCGAATCAGTCAAGGAGGAGCTGCGCGCCCTCTCGCCCTCGACCTACACGGGCGTGTTCCGGTAGGCCGGAACCGGCATCGAAAACAAAGGCAGGACCCGAAAGCGTCCTGCCTTTATTCGTCCCGACGGACCGTCACTCCTTGCAGCAACGCACCGTATAGCCGTAAGACCGGTTCATGTCCAGTTCATTATTGATCGAACCGCTGCTCGACAGTTTGCTGCGGAAGAAGAGGTAATAGGATTTGACCGAAGAGGTTTCCGCCGACCAGTAAGCGCCCGAACCGCCGGTCGAGCTGCGCAGCCCCACGATGGCGCCCGAACTGTAATTGCGATAGCCCTGCGCCGGATACCAGGCCGTCTGTCCCCCGTGGGTATAGGTCATACCGTAGTTCGTTCCGTCCCATACCGAAACGCCGTCGATGTACTGACGTCCCGAAATCAAATCCTCCCATGCACCGGTTTCAGGAACCCTGTACCCCGGCGGGCAGGGGTCGTTGAGCGTTTTGGCCTCACCCCACAATGTCGCGTTCGGCGACGCAAGCCAGTTATAGCCGGTTCCGACCTTATCGTTGTAGAACGTCATGGGATTGGCGGCAGCCCCGTCGGTCGTCGTCGCACTCTTGCTGAAAGCCCAGTCCAGCGCCGGATAAGCGGGATTCACCACCGTGCCGTTCTTTGCTTCGAGGAACGCATTGGCCGAAGTTTCCGTTTTCTCGCCCCCGTAGAACGGGTCCTTGCGCCCCCACTGGTAATACATGCCGTAAGCGTCCGTACCGCCTGCGGTCGTACCTACGGCGCCCAGGTTGCGGTCCATGAAGACCGTCCCGTTCCCGTAGGTCATCGTCTGCGGAGCGTCGGTCACCCAGACATGCCAGCTCCAGACGACCTTTCCGTCCTGCATCAGGGCGACCAGCGCGTTGCCCCTGCCTTCGCCGACCGTGAGGAAAATATCGCCGGAGGTCGTGTCGAGGGCGACTCCCGAAACGAGTCCTTCGGAGTCGGTCCACAGCCAGTCGGCCGTCATGCCGTCCGCCATCTCGATCGCCGGCTCGAATCCGACCCCTTCGCCGGCTCCGTTTCCGCGTACCCGGGCATTGAAAACATACGTTCCGGGCGCCGAAACCACATAGCAGTTGGCCGTCCCCGCAACGCTCAAGTCGTTGACCTGCGCCGCCGAAAGAGTCCCGCCGTCCGTCAGCGCGATTTCCACCCGGCCGTTTCCGGCCTTTACCGACCGAAACAACTCCACCTGCTCGTCGCCCGTGGCTTCGACCGGATTTCCGGAGCCGTCCTCGATCTGCCACGGCGTCACGGCGGCGTCCGTCGTCACGGTCCAGAAACCTTTATCATCGCGCCCCACGACGGGGACAGGCCCCGAAACAGGCATTTTCGCTCCGGCGGCATCTTTCAGCCAGGGAATATCCTTTTCCGCGGCGAGTGTCCAGTAATACGCATCCCCATCGACCGCAATGCCGATCAGCGGCGCTTCCGCCGCCGCATTGCAGGCTACCGTCACTTCGGTCCCGTCGCAGAACGTAAGGCGCACGCCGTCCTCCGTCTCGGCCAGCGACCGCACTTCCGACTGCGACACGGCTCCGGCCAGCGTCTTCAGCGAGACCAGGCCCGCATTCAGGTCTTCGATCTTTTGCAACAGTTCGGCCGAGGGGGGGGGAACAGGTTTGTCTCCATCCGGGTCCGAAGCCCCGGATTCGCTCTTGCAGCCGCCGAGAAGCAGCGCCCAGGAGCAGATCACAAATAATTTTTTCATCATACCTTGTTTTTTAGTTAATGGTTCCATCTGTTCCGTCCGTAAGGGACAGACTTCACGGAGAATACCGCGCAGGCAAAAACAGGCATGACGACCCGGCAAAGCATGGCGACGACTTCCTCATCCAACCGTAAAAAAGTCTGTCCGAAGAGGTTCGCAGCAACAGGAAAAAGAGGGCCGAAGCAAATAAGGACGCACGGAAAAACCGCCGGCGACGACTTCAGGCGCTCCCTTTCTCCGCAGGAGCAAACACCCTATCGCGCAAGGCAGGTCTTCTGACTTGTCCCCCGAGGCGGCGCCTTCCCGGTCCCGGAGGACCAGTGGCTCAAGAATGCCGCAACGAAAAAGCCCTTGCGGGCGGGACTCACAGCAGCGGGAACTGTTGCCGATTCACACGGCATTCCCTTTTAATTCCCCTCCACGGGGAAACCATTGCACGGCAAAGATACGCTTTTATCGGCAGGAAGCAAGCGATCCGGCGGAATATTTCCGCGAAACGCGCCCCGCCGCTCTGCGCAGCGGACCGTTCCGACCACGATGCGTCCCTTTTCCGGCAGACGGCGGCGCGACTTTGGCACGCGCCTTGTACTTATTTCAGTCAGCTGCGGCACAGCAACCGCAGTGAGGTTTCTTCATTTATTTAAGTTTGGGTTAGTAGTTTTAGGAGGGCAACCTCCTGGGGGCAGCAGGCAATCGTGAGATTCCCTGCTGTTTTTTTATCCCCGGAGGGCATCACTAACCGAACAGGTCGTTGAGCACGGCGGCCAGACGATACGACGCCAGGATCAGCTGGCGTTCGGGCAGCAGGTAGGTGTCCGTCACGAACTGCTTGCCGTAGGTCCCGTCGGCCCGCTGCCAGTCGTAGATCACCCGGCAGGCGACGGCCGTTTCGTACAGCCATTCGCGGGGCGTACCCTTGGCCATCCCGGCCTTCTCGCGTTTGGAGAAGGTGTCCAGCAGCAGCCGGTACTCGCTGTAACTCCAGCCGTGGGCGCCGTCCAGCACGCCCCAGTCCCACATCGCATGGTAGGACATCTTTTTCCCGTTGAGGTCCGCACGGCCGCTCTTGCAACCGGGGTACTTGACATGCGAAGGGCAGTGCATGTCGCCCACGATGTGAATGACATACATTAGGTTCAACCGCACGAGCGAGTCGCTCATGTTCCGGTAGTCCTTCAGCCGGTCGATGGCGTGCATCAGCTCCACGACACAGTTGGTTTTTCCCTTGCGCAGCGTGTCGACCAGCTGCATGTCGGCATCCACGTAGCTCACGTGCTCGACATTGCGGAATTCGGGGGTGTCGCGGTACTTGTCCATCCACGAAGCGTAGTAAACGATCGAATGGTCGAGGTAGCGGGCGATGTTCCTCTTCGCCCGGGGCGTCAGGTTGCACTCGGCGATGTAGGCGATGGCATCGTGACGCGTGCGGTCCCATGCCTGCGACGGCAGCGCCGCGCAGAGCATAAGGCCCAACAAAAACAGTTTCAGGTTCTTCATTGTCTTTCAAATTAACGGGTTAACGATTCGGCGCGGAAGTTATCGAACTGCACGCGGTTCTTGCTTTTGACCGCCGGGGCGAACACCACGCGGGTCGTAGCATCGGCTCCCGCAACGGCGAAGGCTGCAAATTTTCCTTTAAAGGCACTATCATCAGGCATATGCCACAAATAAAACAATAAAAAGAAATAAAACCAAAATTATTCCGGTGAAAATTCCACGACAAGACCCGATAATCGGCCAAACGGTCCCCGGCGGACGGCGATTGCAGGTTCGGCACGCGCTTTGTACTTATTCCGGTCAGCTGCGGCACAGCAACCGCAGTGAGGTTTCTTCATTTATTTAAGTTTGGGTTAGTAGTTTTAGGAGGGCGACCTCCGGGGACAGCAGGCAATCGCGAGATTCCCTGCTGTTTTTGCGTCCGCATGCCGGGCGCGCCGTTCCCGCGTGCGCAGGGTACGAAAAAGCCGCCCGGTGTTCCGATCGGTTCTTTGCAACGCTCCGGCTGCCGATTTCACGGGGCGGCAATGCGCTCCGGCACGAAAACTGTGCGGCGGACGACGAGGGAAAACAGCAAAATCCAACCTACCCACCATGGCAAAACGTAAAAATATCACCACGACGCAGCTGGCGCTGATGACCGCTGCGGCCGTCATCAGCCTGCGCGGGCTCCCGATGATGGCCCAGGAGGAACTGACGATGTTCTTCTACATTTTCTTCGCGACGTTCCTCTTCCTGATTCCCGCGGCCCTCGTTGGCGCCGAACTGGGCAGCGCCTTCGCCGACCGCGGCGGCGGCGTCTACACCTGGGTCAAGGAGGCTTTCAACCGCCACCTGGGCTTCTCGGCGATCTTCCTGCAATGGATTCAGAACGTCGTCTGGTATCCCACCGTACTGGGATTCGCCGCCGCGTCGATCGCCTACATGATCGGCGTTCCGGCACTGGCGCAGAACGGGCTGTACGTCGGGTTGTTCTCGATTGCAATGTACTGGTGCGCGACGCTGGTGACCCTGCGCGGCACGTCGGCCATCTCGGGCATCACCTCGAAGGGATTTCTGATCGGCACGGTGCTCCCGGGCGTCGTCGTGATCGTGATGGCGGTCATCTGGATGGCCGGCGGCAACGAAATCGCCCTGAAGGAGATTCCGGCCGGCGTCTCGCAGATCGTCAACGTCGACGCCGCGCAGCACGTCCACCCGCGTCTCTTCCCCCACATCACGGGCATGAGCGACATCGCGTTCCTGGCGGGCATCCTGCTGCTGTTCGCCGGCGTGGAGGTGCACGCCGTGCACGCTCCGGAACTGGCCAAACCCCAGACGCAGTTCCCACGGGCGATGTTCCTCGCGGCGCTGATCTCGTTCGGACTGTTCACGCTGGGCGCGCTGGCCGTGGCCATCATCACCCCCTACGACCAGATCAACCTCCAGTCGGGGCTGTTCACCACCTTCCAGATCGCTTTCGAACGTTACCACGTGGGATGGCTCTCGAACGTCATGGGACTGCTCGTGGCCTTCGGTGCGCTGGCGGGCGTGATGTCGTGGATTTCGGGCCCCAGCCGCGGCCTGCTGTGGACGGCCAGGGACGGCGCTCTGCCCTGCTTCCTCCAGAAGACCAACAAGAACGGCGTGCAGCTCAACATACTGATTATCCAGGGCTGCATCGTGACGCTCCTCTCGTCGCTTTACATCGTGATGGACGACGTCAGCGTGGCGTTCTTCCTGTTGAGCGCCCTGACCGTAGGACTCTACCTCATTATGTATATGATGATGTACGCCGCAGGAATCCGCCTGCGCTACACGCAGCCCAAGCTTATCCGCAGCTACCGCGTACCGGGCGGAAACACGGGCATGTGGCTGATCGGAGGCGTGGGGTTCCTCGCCGTGCTGTTCTCGTTCATCGTCACCTTCTTCCCGCCTTCGCAGCTGCCCGTGGGCAGTCCGGCGACGTACACGTGGCTGGTGGTGACCGGCACGGCGGTCTTCCTCGCGATCCCTTTCATCATCAGTTTCGCAATGGACAAACGGAACGCCCGGCGGACGCCGGAGGCTTAAAACTCGACCGTCAGGCCCAGCGTCGGGAGCAGCGTGCCGCTCACCTGTTCGAGGTATTTCATGCGGTAACGCCGTTCCGAAGCCGGAGCCGAGGGGTTCTCGATCTCCCCCGTGGACATCAGCACGTCGGGCTGGCGCAAACGACCGCCCGCAACGTTTTGCAGGTCGATGTAGAGACCCAGCATGCAGCGGCGGAAGTAGAACACCTTGTCGACGCGCACGTCCAGCTGGGCGAAGGCGTCGAGCCGCCCGGCGTTGTATTTCGAATAGTCGTAGTAGGGCCGTCCCTGCGCATCCCACGCCTCGACGAGCGACGAACGCTCCACGTCGTAGGGCGTGTAGGGCGCACCGCCCACGGCGCTCAGCTTCGCACCGAAGCTCCAGTGGCGCGGCAGGTCGTAGGTTCCGCTGACGTTGACCACGAAACGGTTGTCCCACGCCGAGGCGATCCACGGGGCCTGCCGGTCGTTGCGGTACTCCGAGCGGAACACGGTCACCGACCCCACGACGTTCACTCGCCCCGGAATCTGCCAGCGGGCCATCGCCTCGACGCCGTAGGCGCGCCCCTGCGCCGAGGAGACCAGCTTCTCGTTGCCCACCACGCCGTAATCGTTGCCCTTGCACGAGAGCGGAATCCCGTCCGCCACCGACAGCGGCACATCGCCGTAGCGTTTGTAAAATCCCTCGACCGAGACGATCAGCCGGTCGCGCAGCCGCCAGTCGACGCCCGCGCTGAAGACCCCGACGCGCATGTAATCGAGCGATCGGTTGACCAGCGCGTCCTCCTCCTTGAATCCCAACGCCGTGTAGGGCGGCAGCTGGCAGTAAAGCCCCGCGCTGCCGCTCACCGACCAGCCGGGACCTACCGCATAGGAGACCGAAGCCCGGGGCGACAGCTGGCGCCACACCCGCGCCATACGTCCCGAGTAGTCGCACCCGTCGGCGCGCAGGCCCGCCGAGGCGGTGAACCGCTTGTCGGCCGAGGCGTATTCGGCCCCGGCGAACAGCCCCCAGCCGACGATTCCCAGCCGGGTCCGGTAGTCCGACAGCTGCGTCCTGTCGGTATAGAGCCGTTGCAGCGTGCGGTTCGTGTAGTCGGAATAATTCACCTCGACGCCCTCGCGGACGGTCCAGCGGCCCAGATAGGTGCGGTTCTCGGCCCGGAGCGTGGTCTTCTGCTCCACGGAGCGCAGCCGGAGCGTCAGGTTGTCCTCCGACGAATCATCGTTGCGCAGGTATTTCAGGTTGCGGTTGTTCAGGTAGTTGTGGCTCAAGGTCACGGTCTGCACGTGGCGGCCCGCATAGTGACGCCACGAAGCCCCCACCGTGAAGGTCTCCTGCCGGATGCGGGGCAGGTAGCTCAACAGGTATTCGGCGTCCTCCCCCTTCTCGTCGACGTTGAGACGCATGTTGTCGAATCCCGCAAGGGCCAGCACCGTCAGCTCGTCGCGCTCCGAAAGGCGTGTCTTGACTTTCGCCTGCCCGTCGATGTAGTTGGGCAGGAAGGGCAGCCCCAGCAGTTTGAACAGCAGTTGCAGGTAGGACTGGCGGATGGAAAACAGATAAGTCGTCTTGCCGCCGATGTGCCCGCTGCCGCTCAACCCCACTTCCGAGGCGCCCAACGTCGCTTTGAAGGTCTGCTTTTCGGCATTGCCGTCGCGGAGCCTGAAGTCCAGCACGGAACTCAACGCCCCGGCCCGGTCGGCGGGAAAAGCGCCCGTATAAAAACTGATTTCGCGCACGAGGTCGGCGTTGACGATGCTCACCGGACCGCCCGTCGCCCCCTGCGTGGCGAAATGGTTGATGTTCGGGATTTCGATCCCGTCCATGTAGAACTTGTTCTCCGCAGGCCCGCCGCCGCGCACGATCAAATCGTTGCGATACCCCACGGGCGAGAAGGCCACGCCGGGATACGAGCGCACGATGCGCGACACGTCGCGGTTCGAGCCGGGGCTTTTCTCGATCTCCCGCAGGCCGATCACCTTCAAACTTACGGGACTCTCCGCCGTGACGCGGAACGGCGACGGACGGACCGTCACGGCCTCCAGCTGCGCGGCATCCTCCTCCAGCTCGACTTCGATAAAGGGCGTGGCGGCCGAGACCATGTATTCGGGCGTCGTGAGGCTCTTGTAGCCCACCGACGAGACCGCCAGCCGCCAGATGCCCGGCTTCACGCGCTCGATGCGGAACCTCCCCAGCGAGTCGGTCGAGGCTCCCTTCTGCTCCTGCCCGGCCAGCACCACGGCGGCATAGGCCACGGGGCGGCGGCTCAAACGGTCGATCACCCGCCCGCTGACGGGATAGGTCCCGCCCTGCGCCCGCACGGCAAACGCCGCGGCCAGGCCGAAAAACAAAACAGCGACTTTCAGGAATTTCATACGGCAAAAATACTCGGTCAGGCGCCTTCCGACGCCGTTTCATCGGTACATTTCGGCAGCAGTTTCAGGTACGAGAGCAGAACCACGTTCATCACGAGGGCGTAGACGATGGCCGGGACGGCCATTTCGCCGCTGTCGAAGATCAGCGGCGAGGTGGCGACGGCGATCGCCTGCGCAGCGTTCTGCATCCCGACCTCGATGACGATCGTGCGGCGCACCGCCCGCCGGAGCCGGAACAGGCGGGCCAGCAGCGATCCGCCCGCCATCGCCAGCAGGATCAGCGCACCCGCGGCCAGACCCAGCACGCCGAGATTCTCCAGAATCGTCGAGGCGTACTGCACGAAAAAGACCGCCGCCAGCAGCATCAGGGCCGGGAAGGCCACACGCCCCAGCAGCTCGTGCACACGCCGTGCCGCCCGGGGCCGCCAATGCCTGAAAAGCGCCCCGCAGAGCATCGGCAGGAACAGCAGGACGATGTTCTGCACCAGCAGTTTCCCGACCGGAAGTTCGATGGCCGCACCGGCATGCACCGCGACGAAACGCGCGGCGAAACCCATCACCAGCGGAATCGTGAAGAGCGTGATGAGGCTGCTCAAAGCGGTCAGCGTCACCGAAAGGGCCACGTCGCCCTTGGCCAGCATCGAAAAGACGTTCGACGAACTGCCTCCCGGACAGCAGGCGACGAGCAACAGTCCCAGAAAATAGACGGGCGGCAGGCGGAAGGCCAGCCCCACGCCGAAGGCGATGAACGGCAGCAGCGCCAATTGGCCCAGCAGCCCCGCGACAACGGCCGCCGGACGGCGGGCCACACCGGCGAAGGCCTGCCGGTCGAGTTCGATGCCGAGCTGAAACATCAGCGCGATCAATACAGGCAGTACGATCCAGACGGTATTCATAAGCGATGTAAAACGGCGATCCCGGGGCGCGGACTTCCCGGCAGCCCGGTTCCATTTTACTGCAAAGGTGGCCCTTTTTTCGGGAATCCGGCCCGTTTTCCGGAAAAAATTGTAATTTTAGCCTCCCGAATTACGCGAGATACGACGGTTTATGTCCCTGAACACCAAATACGACATCCTCGACAACCGACTGGTCATCCGACGGCTCAACGCCGGGGACCGGCAGTGTTTCGAAGCATGCTACCGATTCTATTACAAGGGATTGTGCAGCTTCGCTTCGCGCTGGGTATCCCTCCCCGTGGCGGAGGACATCGTACAGGACACGATGCTGTACATTTGGGAAAACCGGGACCGCCTGATGGAGGAACTTTCGCTGAAAGGACTTCTGTTTATGATCGTCCGCAACAAGTCGCTGGACCGCATCTCCAGCCAGAAGGTCCATTCACGCGTCCACCAGCAGTTGGAAAAGAGATTCGCCGACCAGTTCGACTCCCCGGACTTCTACCTCGGCACGGAACTCGCACGGCTCTACCGCGAGGCGCTCGCCCAACTCCCCGAGCAGACCCGGCGCATCTTCGAGATGAGCCGCTTCCAGGGCATGACCCACCAGCAGATCGCCGCCGAGATGGAGGTGTCGCCCCAGACCGTCAACTACCATATCGGCCAGGCGCTCAAAGTCCTCGGCGTCGCGCTGAAGGACTACCTGCCGCTGATCGCGCTGTTTTTCGAAATGCCCGGGAACAACTGAAACCCCTGCCCCCTGCAACCGACCATATGCAATAAAAACGAAAGCCCGAAAAAAAATCGGGTTTTCGTTTAGTAACTATTTCCCCAAAACCGTATTACTGTTAGAAACCGAACTTATGAAAGAGATCGACGACAACCTGCTGACCGAATTTCTCGAAGGGAAACTCGACGAACCCGCCAACCGCGAGATCGAAAACTGGTACGACACCTCGGAGGAGAACCGCCGCCGGCTCGAAGCGCTCTACTTCGTGCTCTTCGCCGGAGACCGGCTCCGTGCCGCCGCGTCGGTCAACACCGACCAGTCCTTCAGATCGTTGCAGCGGCGCATCGAACTGCGCCGCACGAAAACAAGGCCCCAATGGCGGCAGATCGCGGCGCGCTACGCCGCCATCCTCGTCGCGGGCGTGATCGTCGCAGGCATGTATCTCTACCAAAACCGGCCGGACGACCGCATCTGCACGGTCAGCGCCGAGCGCAGCGACTGCTCGGTGACGCTGCCCGACGGCTCCGTCATCCGGCTCACCCGCAGTTCGCAGCTCAACTATCCGGCCTCGTTCGACGACGGGAACCGCACGGTGCACCTCACCGGCGAGGCCTTTTTCGAAGTCAGCAAGCGCAACGGCGCGCCGTTCACCGTCACCACGGTCCACGACGCCGAAGTCGTGGTCCGCGGAACCAAATTCAACCTGAAAGCCTACGACGACAGCTCCGATGTCGAAACCGTACTGGTCGAGGGAGCCGTCGATTTCCGCGCCGCGGACCACGTCGTGGCTCTGCACCCGGGGCAGAAAGTCTCCTACAACCCCACGGACAACGACCTGACGCTGCAAACGGTCAACGTGGAGGCGGAGCTGGCCGCGCGGCTGCGCACGTTCCGCCACGTCGACCTGGCGCAAATCGCCGGGGTGATCGAGGATTTCTACGGCATCGGCGTCGCCTTCCGCAGCGAGGCGCTCAAAAACATCCAGTTTACCGGAACGCTCGACTTCAACATGCCGATCGACCATATCCTCGAAGTGCTGACGCTTTCGACGAACACCCGTTTCAACCGCAACGGCGAAAAAATCACCATTCACAAATAATCCAATCTTAACCAAACCTCTATGAAACAAAAGTTACTCCGTATGCGGCATGCCTGGTATCTACTGGCAGCATGCCTGACACTCCTTATTCCGTGGGGGGGGGAAATGCAGGCGGCGCCGTCGCCCCAGCAGACTTCGGTCCGCGTTGAAAACGTAACCAGCCTGAAAGGACTGATTCAGGAGATCGAATCGCAGACCTCCTACCGGATCTCCTACCAGGGCAACCTGGCGGACAACGTCCCCGTAAAAATCGCCAAATCGACGAAATCGGTTTCCCAGCTGCTCGACGAAGCCCTGCGCGGAACCGGCATCACCTACATCATCCGTCAGAACAACATCATCCTGACCCGCGCGGCGGCACTTACGGATACGGTCACGTTTCTGCTGTTCAGTCCTATGTACGGCAGCATCGAGAATTGGAAAAATATAATCGCGATCATTTCCAAACGGACTGGCATACTTTTCTACGATTTTAGCTGAAATGTCATTCAGTGGGAAACTTATCGACTTGCCTGTCTTTTTCCTTACATAGCAAACCCTACCATCCTTCAAATTGCAGAAGCGGAGCAATGCAATATCCGAGAAATTTATTCCTGCACCAAAATAGCTGAACAGAAATAAATCCTTTGCAAGTCCCATATAAAAGCCAGAATCGGAAAGTTCGAGTGCGAGGATTCTTTGCACCTCCTCCTTGGAAATCGACCGTTTCTCTGTATGAATATCAAACTTGTTTATTTTGAATCTATTAAACGGGTATGCGTCCTGCTTGATAACGTCCTGCTCTATGGCTTTATTGAAGACGCTACGGAGCGTTCGAAACAGTTGGCTTATCGTGGTGTCTTTACATCCTCTGGCGTGCAACCACTCTTCATATCTTTTCAGCCACACACAATCAATCTCTCGAAAGGGAATATCGAGTTTATTACGCGTGTAACTCATCAACGAATTAAAGGAGTATTTATAGACCGCCAAATTACCCAGCCTCTCCATCTTCTTCATCTCCGCAAACAACCTGCCGTACATTTCCGCAACAGTTCGCCCTTGGGTCTTTTGTTCAACAGCCTGTGCCAACGATCGAGGGGTATACTCTTTGCGTTCAGCCATCATATCGACAACCAATGCGTTGTACTCCGCCATTTTCGAAGCAATCAGTTTGTCAATCACTATTTTATTGGGACAGTTTCGTTTGGGCTTATTCTTCTCGAAATCCCAGAATTGAGGTAAAACCGCTACGCCAAGACTGACGTATTTCTTTTTTCCGTCTTTACAGAGACGAATCATCAACGGATGCGCTCCGTTTGCAAGCGTTTTCGACTTGTAGCATAGAATGCTGACACCTGTTGCCATGCGAGTTTGTGGTTTAACTCTCGGTTTAACTCAACAGCTAAAAACGGTGGTAAACCACGAAAACAGCGCATATAAAAAAAGACAGCTGCATTTCTGCAACTGTCTGATTTTCATTGGTGGGAACATGCGGATTTGAACCGCAGACCTCCTGCTTGTCGAGCAGGCGCTCTAAACCAACTGAGCTATGCTCCCGGCATAAAAAACCATCCTGTTTTGGATGGTCTCTGTCGTGGGAGCTGAGGGATTCGAACCCCCGACCCTCTGCTTGTAAGGCAGACGCTCTGAACCAACTGAGCTAAGCTCCCCTTTTGCTGAATTGCGAGTGCAAATGTATGATAAATAAATCATTCCTGCAAGACCTCGCTTCATTTTGGGAAATCTTTTTTCGCTGGCTGTTCGTTCGGTTTACACGCTGGTTTACACATTTGCATAAAGCCAATGCTGGTTAAACAATAGTGAATTAATTGACAATCTTATATTTGAGTGAAAGAGGACAAACCTTGCAAAGGGGGTATATTTAAGCCCCCTTTGCAAAGTCTGTCCTCGTATCTGTTGAGAAAACGCGTGGGAAAATTTTCCCCTGCTCTCTCCTTTTAAGAGAGTGTATGTTGCTTTGTTATTAGTTGAAAAAGTAAGGACAAACATTGTCAAACGGTCTAATTTTAGACCCCTTGTCAAAGTCTGTCCTCTTATCTTTTATATGAACTGCTCTAAATATTTCTCGTTGAAACCCGTGAGTGGAAATTTGAAAGAACTCTGTTTTCCCTCCGTCGATGTGTAACCGAATATGACCGTATCACTCTTTATATGGGCTTCAAAAAGATTGAGCATACAGTTGGACTTGGGAATATCCACCATGTTAGGTAATATAATGGCGAGACAACCCTCCTCTACGGCTTTTGGATTTAGCAGATAGGAGAATCCTGCCATATAACGACCCCGTCTCTGAAAACAGATGGTCATATCTTTCGTAGGGTCGATGTCGAGTTCAAAGATATAGTGAAATTCTCGTGGCGTAGGATCATCAGTTCTACGTCCTACGAACAGACAGACGCCGTAAATATTATCATAAGATACGCCTTTGGCGATATACGATACTTGAACATCGTCGATAGTTTCTGTGCCTGTTTTTCAATCAATACTTGGTGTTTTTCTTTTCATTTTAGCTAAAATTTATGTTGTGATTAAATCTTTGATTATGATGTAAATATAGTAAAAATTTATGAAATATGCAAGTAATATAAAAAGGACAAGCTAATAATTAGATTTTTTAGTTTTTAATTATTAGCTTGTCCTTCCTATCAATTTTGCAACGAGTTTATATAGGAAACATATGAATCAAAATTCGCAAACAGCTCTTGTGTTTTCACTGTGTCCCGCCGCGCTAATATGTCGCACATAACCAGAATCAAATGAAACTGAAAAAGCATAATGATATGTTATATCCGTGCTATCTGCTGCTGCCCAATATGATCCAGATAATAAAGGATAACCAACTTTTTGTAAACTTTGATTTAATATATTCTTGTTATAATATACTTGTAATAGCTCTTCTTTTGATTGCAATTTCCATGCTGCACCTAATTGTTCACACCATTCTTCTACACCATCTACCCATTCCATCCGCCCTGATTCATTAATCGATATTGCTTTACCATGATGATTCTCTGCTAATTCGTAAATAATACCATTATTTCCATCTATATTGATGCAGTATCCAATTTTGAGAATCCCATTTACAGATGTTATCGGCATTGTTGTGTTGGAACAGTAAAAGTAGTCCAGATTAATATTTTTAGATATGTTAATTTCTGTTATTGAATTTCCTCGGCAATCCAAATATGTTAATTTTTGATTATTGATTACCTCTAATTCATTCAATTGATTGTCGTAACATTTTAAACTTTTCAATTCCGAACAATTAGATATAAGCAATGTTGGTAATTGATTGCTATGACAGTCTAAATCATTTAGAGATAAACAATTATTGACGTCAAGGTTCTTTAATTGATTTTCATAGCAATTTATCGTTTGCAATGCAACATTATTGCTTAAATCAAGTGCAGTCAGATTATTTGCAAAACACTCCAATGTTTGCAATGCTCTATTGGTCGATAAATCCAATGCAGAAAGAATATTTGAGCTGCAATCAACGTATTTAATCGCATAACATTTATTAGTGTTTAGCGATGTTAATTGCGCATTATCCGTGCAATTAAGTGTTATCAGTGTTGGCAGTTCACTCAAATCAACTGCTTTCAAATATGCATTACTTGAAATATCTGCTTTCGTCCATTTAGCATATCCACCGAGAACCAATGATTGCAAAGAGGAATTTTTTACACTAATAGTCGATTGCGATACGCAATTAGATGAACTGCTTATCAAGTAAAGGGCTGTTAAATTACCACAATTCTTAATATTCAACGAGGTCAATAATCGGCATGAATGACAATAGAGTTTTTCGAGTTTTGTATTATTGCTAACATCCAACGCCTTTATAACATTTGATGCACAATTATAATAGGTCAAGGCGGGATTCGTATTTGTGTCTATTGCTGTCAAACTATTCGTGTTGCAGTCCAAATAAGATAGATTTTCCAATCCGCCTATTTTTAAATCCACAAGACTGTTTGAGAAGCATTTAATCTCTGTAAGTTGCGTATTTTGTGTCAAATCCAATTCGACCACACTATTATTTGAGCAGTCCAACGTTTTAAGATTGGCAAAATATTCTACGCCTTTTAACGAATAAATGGATTTACCATTACATTTGATAAATGTTATTTTAAGGGCCTCTTTTGTGTCTATTTCTTTGTCGCCGTTAGTATCAAAATTGGCTGTTAAATAGGCTTTGAATAGCGGGTCTTCAAATGTAAGCACATCGGCAACATCACCTTTTTGCACAATAGTTATTGTTTGGGAAACATTCTTATCCGCATTTTGAATCGTGATATACCCAGTACGGGATTGAGAGCCATCGTTTGATGCTATATTGAAATTCAATGTCCGCTCAGTCATTGCACGGGTGCTGACATGAGTAATCCATGTGTCGGTTTCTGGAATTGTGACAAGTAAATCCGTATTGCTTTGTAAAACCACTTGTAAGGTCTGCTGTTCATAGGTCAATTCATAATCCGATTCAGACAGAATAATTGCATCCTTTTGTAGTTGTGTAATCGTTACTTTGCATGAGGTCGTACCATCTACACCAGCCAATGTAATATCGGCAGAACGACCATCATAAGATTCATTTTCAGCAACAGAAAAACGAATATTCTCTCCCTGCGATTGAATGCTCAACCACGTTTTTGCATCTTGTGGAATCTGAATAGTATAATCTATATTGGCTGTAACGGCAACATCCAACAAGCCTCCTGCGGCATTGACTGTATAGGTGTCTTGCACGGTGGTTATGGTATTTCCTACCCCTTTTAACGTAATTGTTTTCATGTAGGAATTATTCTGGGCATCTGTCAGAATAATCAGAATCTTTCCATCACGAATAGGATTAGGTGCGGTAATAGCGATTGTTCCAGTCAATTTTGTTTGCTCCGTAATCTCGACTTTCCAACCTGCCTGCTCAAAGGTTTCGATAGTTACCGTTTCCGAGGAAGAGGTTATCGTATAATTCAGCGTTTTCGTTTCTCCTGCTGAAATATTGATAAGATCGGAAGAATCGAAACGTATAGACAATGCTACACTTTTAGGGATTGTAATAATCGTATCATCGGCTAATGTAAAATAAACATTTTCATCATCTTCTGTTACGCTTTTGAAAATGCTACTGCCATCTTTGCCGTCTGTTCCATCCTTTCCATCTTCTCCTGTAGCCTTGCCTAATTGCGTCCAGTTCGTTCCGTTGTCATAGGAAATCCACCAATAACCCTCTCGGATTTCGAGTTTAGGAGTAACGCCGTCTTTGCCATTCGTTCCATCTTCTCCACCCGAACCGTCTGCACCATCTTTACCGTCCGTGCCCTCTGCTTTAATTTTATTTCCTTTATCATCTTTCAGCCAGTCACCGTTGAGCGTCCAATAATAAACGCCATCCGTGTCTTGTTTTACACCGATGGTAGGTGTTACGCCATCTTTCCCATTAGTTCCATCCTCACCATTAACACCATCTTCTCCGTCTTTACCATCTGTACCATTATAAATCGTAATAGAATTGCTTTTTGCAAAAGTTATCGTATAGCCAATAATTTCACCATCATTAGTTATTGGCGTAACACTCGTTATATAATCGTTATTCTGTAATGCTGTTATGATGGTCTGCAACGATGAAATATTCGTATTCATTTGCTTGCAACGTTCTTCCAATATTGTAAGCCGATTTTCGAGGTCATTCAAATCATTACGCAATGCACTATCATCATACTTGTCGCTACAACCCAATAACAACAAGCCACACATGAGTAAGGATAATGTTTTTTTCATACAATTCGATTTTTAACCAGCGTAAATAAGGCTATTTTTTTCATAATCGTTATTCGAAATGCTAATATTTGCCAATTTGAATATCCACGAAATCCGACCAACCACCATTCATACTTATTTCGGTTACAGGCAGTCCGAATATGTTGCGCGATTTTGAAATCGTGGTATAATGTTCTTTTAAACGATTTCCATAGATAGCAACCGACCCTATATCTCCTGCTCCATCAGGACAAAACATAAACAGATTTACGGGCTGGCCTTGATTGGATATTTCTATGGCCATACATCCCGAACTCAATAGTTCCGATTTGAGGTTCACCGTTAAATGTTGAAATGCAGGACTTGCCTTAATGTTACGATGCAAATTCGTAACGATAGCTTGACTTCGCTCATTGAGCCGACAGGGTGGGAACATAATTCATCATTTATATACATCCAACCCCCAGATGTGATTAGTAAAAAAAAGAAAGCGCAGGGCTGCTGACTTATTTTAGTGCGACAGGTCGTAGGAAACCCAATAGATAAAATAAGCAACAACCCCACGCCTGTATCGTGAAGATACGACGGGAGGGCAATGCCACTTATTCTCTCTATTGTGCTTGGAATTTCCTACGTTCGTCACACGAGAATAAAGTTACACTTCCGTAATTCAATATGTCTCCCACAAAAGTAGAAAACAATCGTCGGAAATGCAACGGCTTTGCACCTCTTTTTTCGAGGTTGTTGCAGATACAAATTTCGCCAAAACAAAATTGCAATCCAACGGCGATACGACTGGAAAGTAAACTTTGTTCTTTGCTTATTGGGATAGTAGGCTTTGTTCTCGGCTTTAAGCCTGCATAAGCCCTCAAAATGTACGTTATATCAGTCAAATACAAACGATTATTGAGTTCCTGTCTGCATAAAGTTCATATTTCTACAAGAGTGATGACATTACAGAACACAATAGTCGTTATTCCAGACACTTATCGAACTTATTAAGTATCTATCCGCTTTGTTCTTCCGTAAAAGAGAATACCCCTGCTGTTGTGAAACAGCAAGGGTATTTCATAATTTATTCCTGATTAATAATAACATTATCTGTTGTACATATACGCTTTTTAAGTTCTTTGTGGAATACAGTAATACGAGCTTTAAAAAATGCAAAATAATCGTTTGTCCATATTCCAAATTTATCTAAATTAACTATTAGATGAGTTTTCATTGTTTCACTCAAACATTCATTATGCTTTGCAAAAGTTCTCATATATTGACTTGGAGCTTTTGCTCCAATAACTCTTTTATTTAAGTAATCATCTACAATTGTAATATTAGCAATATGATTTGCATAAAAATCTTCGACACCATGCTTAGATAGATACGCCTTAGGAAAAAAATGGTGATAGTTTTTGCTATTAGCTTGTTTTAACCAATCATTGCTAATTCTTACAATTGAGTTATCATTAAATGATTTTGGTTGATGATATGCAAGGATACATAATAATGATTTTATATAACTCCGACTTACACTAAACCATCCTTGGCTTTCAATATATTGAGTACTAATGTCTATAACCCAGTCGTATGTTGGTAGCTGATTGTTAATTATTAAATCGATTTTCTTTATATCTTGAGCTAATTTTGTTTCCACTGATGATGAAAATCGACCAGATAATGCACATCTCCAAAAATAATCTTGCAAATATTGTTGCATATTTCCAATTGGCTTTTCAGGGTGCTGATAAAAGAAATAGGCAAAGGGAACTATTAACGCATTGTATGGAAGTAAATGACTAACTGGAATTCGGTATGAATTTCGAAAATACTCTATTGCTCGTTCAATAGCATCAATTCCCTTATCCCAACAGGCAATAAATTTATTTTTATCTAATTTTAATATTTGCTTCCGTGTACATTCTTTAGACAATAATATAGATATGGTTTGCAAAACCGTAATATCTGGTATCGTATCATAATTTAGAGGTCGAATAGAATCTATAAAATTGTTAAATTTCTCTGATAGGTCAAAATCTTTTTCTGCATCAAAAGTTTTAGCTACCATAATTTCGAATAAGGATAAAGGTTGTCCGCTAACATTTATTCGAGTAAAAACTTCAGTTGCAACATCTAGAGATGCATCTTTTAGTGTAATTATTGAAAACAAGTAGCTTCCTATTCTGTTTTTATATTCATCTAATTTTGTATGATATTTTAAATCATATTGTGAAAGATGAGCAAGTCCACCATATATTAAATCAGTAAGTTTAATATATTGCCCTTCCGTTAGGTTCTGAACATCGCATACAACAATTTGCTCGTCGTCTAAAGCCTCTAGATTAATGAATATATTTGAATAATCAACTGTCAAATGTTCTTGGTTTATTTGCGCACCTCTTAAACTAGCAAATAAACTTGTTAACCGTTGTTGGCCATCTAACACAAAATTGACGAAATCACCATTCTCTGGGTTTGGAAGAACAATGCCTCCAATATTCCGAATAGAGCGTAAACGCTCTTTCGTTTTCCAAAAAATAAAAGTACCTATTGGATATCCTTTTATGATACTATCTATTAAATTGGCAGATTTTTCTATATCCCATACAAAATCTCTTTGGAATTGGGGAATTTTTATTAATCCTTTTTCAATATCTCCTATTAGCCCAGAAAAAGTCACGGTCAGAGGTTCAGGTAGTGTCATAATACGAATAATTTAAAATGGTTTATTACAAATATACAAAAACCCCGTCATACGACTAATGCAATGACGGGGTTTTATCAAATTATTCCACAAACCACCTGTACTCGGCATCCCCCTCGATGACTCTGCCGATACCCGTGATAAGTTCGGTAGCGTTCAGCGAACGGTCGAGGAACGTGTCGATGTAACTCGACTTGTTGGCTCCCGTAAAGAGGTTGTAAACCCTCCAAAGGTCAATCTCTGGATTGTCCCCTCGCGAGAAGTTCTCGTCAGCGTAATACGCCTTTGCGACTGCGTTGATATGGCAGTCCGTAAACTCCATAGCAGGCAATGCCTTTCGCTCGGCTGTGGGCAGGTATTGATACAACCGTGTCTTGCCGATAAGCTGGGCGAACTGGTGTTCGGTAAGGTGTCGTTCCTGCATTGCGGCCATCCGCTTTACATGGCGTTCGGCATCGTATTCTCGGAACAAGCGCAAGGTGGCATCGAACAAGTCCTGCACGCCCATCACCCGCAGTTCGCTTTTGAATCCGTCCGTCGATACGCAGAGGTTACAGCACACGAGGTTCTTGAACCCGATGAAGACCTTGAATTTCTCCACAGTCTTCTTGGAATAGAGGTTCTCGTGGTTGTAGGCTCTTACTCCTCCAATCGAAAGGTTCAGTCTGTTCCCTGCCACATCCTCGTAAATCGTGGGTATCTCGAAACAGAAAGCCATCCGCTCGTAGTAGATGGTCTTGTCGGTTTCGAGAAGCTGGTTCACGGGCTTGTGGATAGCCTCTGGAATCCGTCCCTTGATGATATGGGACACGACTATATCGGGAGCGTCGATTACCTCCTGCGGGAACATACGGTGTGCAGCACCCAGCACCGTTTCGATAAAACTCTGGTGGGAAATGGTCACCTCGTTGTCCTTGCTGAATACGGGAACGACGCAATCCTCTCTCAAATGGGCTATATCGACTGGCTTGGTGTTGGCCTCGATAAAATGGCGGTTATGCCGTACACCCAAAGGAACGACAACACCTGTCGTTGCAGGTTGGGCAGGTTGTTCCTCTACGGTCGTTGCCACCTCTGTGGCAGGGTTATCGAGGAAAGGACTGTCGGAGTTCAGACCGACGGCAAATTCGGGATTAGGCTGAAACGCTGGGTACATGGTGGTAGGGAGTTTGAGGTTGAACACTCGGTTGTGCAGGCTGTGCCATATTGCACCATTTGAGGATGGCTTGCCCCACAGCAGGCGTGATGAGGAATTCGGGACGGCCTGTGAACAGTCCCGTGCGGTCTTTGGATGTGGTGGCCTTGTGGTTCATCGCTATATCCAAAACCGCGGTGAACTCGTAATCCACGTTGTCGCGCTGTACGGCTTTCAAGCCCACCTTCTCTGGAACCATCTTACCGTTCTTGTCCGAAAGCACATAATCCTGCTTGCTGCGCATGGTGCAGATCACATGAGCGGAGGATGTCAGAATCCGCTGGATAAAGGCGTTCTGACGGGGCGTGACCTTGGCCCAGTTGGCAAAGGAGTTGCCTTGCAGGTTGGCGTGGAAATCCAGCAGATAATCCCAGCAATGGGAGATGCTGTCGATGATGATTACCTCGGCTCCTGCCTGCTCACAGATGCCGATGGCCTCAATGTAAGTTTCGGGAGCATAGTTTTCGAGGGTGAGGACTTGATAACCGCCCAGATGGGCATAAAGGTCTGCCGAACAGTTCTCGGAATCAATGACAGCGATTTTAGACCAGTCGCCTGTCATTCCGTAAGCGATAAGGAGCGACGAATAGGTCTTGCCGCTGCCTGAAGCTCCCGCCAGCGCAAGCCGCATCTTGGCTGCACGACGCATGGATTGTCTCAATTGCATAACTCTACAAATTAGATGATTAGTAAATGATTAAACTAATCATAATCGTTGCGGCTTTTGTATTCGTTCTGCAATTTTTCTCGATAATCTACCATAAAAAATCCCTCCCCGAATTTCGTTTTCCAAACCAAATAGGGGGGAGGGGGTTTTACGGAGTATTTGCAAGCGGGCAGGATATTAGAAAATAAATCTGAACCTCTGGTCGAGTCTGTTCTGTTTAGAATCCATATTTCTCTTCTCTTTTTTTGAAGGCTTCACGTCCTCCTTCAAGGATTTCAGTAATATGCTCTCTTATTCCCATACTAAACAGAACACCTTTGGCTGTTTCTTGTTTAGAAAATGTATGCTCTAAGGCTCCGTTAACATACTCAAATCGACAAGATTCATTATTCCTATTTTCATCTTGTCCTCTTTGATTTGCAACAATAATATTCTCACTATCAGCACCAACAACAATATTGGGATTATGGGTAACAATGATTAACTGCCTATTCTCCTTTCTCTTTCTAATAAACTGCACTAAGTCATTATAAATAGATCGGTTGTCCAAATTATCTTCTGGTTGATCTATTAAGATAGGGCAATTCGCTTCGCTAAGTTCAATAAGAAGTTTTAGAACTGCAAGATTAGCTTTACCTGGCGACATTTTAGCCATCTCGTCACCACCAATGCTTAATTCCCAATAATCAAAGAATTCATCTCTAAATAATGTCTTTATGCTATCTTTAGGTTCTTTATACTTACGATAGGTGGCATTCCCTTGAATAATTAAATCAAAAATAAGTTTAATCTCATTAAAGTGATTTGTAAAATCAACATCAGGTAAACTATTATTATCCCGTTCAGATAATAGATCAAATTGACTGAAATCAGTTGACCTTTGATTGAAAAATTCTAAAAAATTATTTCTAAATCGATTATAATAAAATTTAATAGATCCTGTTAGGCAAATATCTGCTATGGATGCCGCTTTTGCATTTAACACTTCAATAATTCGTCTATATTCAGAATAAGCATCTTCATATCCTTTTAAGAATTTGCTTTTCTCGTTATCTCTTAATTCCTCTAAGGTCTTAATTTGATCTTCAATGTTACTTATGCGCAATAGTTTGGTTCTTTCGCGTTTAATCTCCTCTTCAATAGAAATTATTTGCTCCCGATTTTGGAGTTTTGCCTTAATGGGGGACAGTTGTGCCTCAATCTCTTTATTTATTTCATCAATCCTAGAGCTAAATTTACTTTTTCTCTGTTCTCCAACTGTTTTAAGAGATTCGATTTCTTGTTGAAATCCAATTATTTTAGAACTGATTGCCGAAAATATATTATTAAAATATTGAGTTTTGGATATTTCTGTCGCTACTTTTAATCGAGAATTTATGTTCGCTATTAAAGAGTCAAGCCCTGTAAAAACACTATCTAAACTTGCATATTCATTAGTTATATTAGCTTGTATAGCCTGTCTTTTATCACTCCTTTTAGTTAACGTATTATACTTTATCAATTCTGCATCTACCACAGAATTCCCCTTCAGAACCTCAATAGACGTATTTAAATGGGCAATTTGATTGTTAATACCTAAAACATCCCCAATATCTTTTTTCTGTTGTTTTAATACATCAATCTGATCTTGAATCTTAAAATATTCATCAATAGCATTGTCTCTGACATTATCAAGCTCTTTAACTTTTTGTATAAACTCATCATAATGTAGCTTGCTTTCATTGTCCTGTAGAAGAATATCTCGAATAAATTTGCCTAATTCTTTTCTGGAATTACTTTGTATATTAGAGGTCAAATTAATAATATATGATTGTGGGATATATACAAATTGTCGGCTTCTCGCCGTGGTATTATCGTTATATTTATATTGCACATTATCCTCCCATTCTACGATAAAATCGAAGCTTTCCGTCCCTCTAAAATTATAGCTATCAACTACCGTTTGAGAAATCTCCTTTTGTTCTTGTTTGCAGGCATATTTATAATCTATTGCATTTGCTATATAATGGAGTAATAAAGATTTTCCTGATGATTTTCCACCAATGATAGTATTTAAATCTGGATTTAAATATATCTTTTGGGGAGTAAAATCAGAGTGCCCTGTGAATTGTACGGATTTAATAACCCTATCTAGCCTTTTATTATTGGGGTTATCTCGTTGAATTTTTCGTCTCAATTCTGGTTCAAAGATTACCTGCCTAAGCCCTTCAAACGTAGAGCTTGCTTTCAACCAAGTAAAACAATGCCCTAATTCTTTCGGTGTAGTATTAATTTTATTGG
>ENA-UEPV01000178-UEPV01000178.1-human-gut-metagenome-genome-assembly--contig:-NODE-178-length-41276-cov-18.707930_pt1 | contig 41276 bp, 45 predicted proteins | sample MGYA00242942_ERZ507925 | MGnify/ENA primary metagenome ERZ507925 (study PRJEB26167, sample SAMN06115453) | human gut metagenome | host: Homo sapiens | place: China:Fujian | collected 2015-08-26... | reverse complement strand
TACTGATCATACTGTTTTCTTTTCTGTGGATCACTCAACACTGCATCACCTTGCAGATATCGTTAAAAACAACTTTGCTGGAATGGCTGTTATGCAACAGCTTCCCGATCTTTCTTGTCTTATCCAGCAGCTGAATCCCGCTCATCTTTTCTGTTCCTCCACAAATTTATCCCTGGCCGTTTTCTTCTTTTTCCTTCTCTTTGACAAAACCGCAGCCCTCCTTCGAGCATACGAGTTTGTTGCCCTTTTCCAGAAGAATGGAGCCACAGACCGGGCACTTTTCATTGGAAGGCCTCTGCCATACCATGAAATCGCACTCCGGGTTGCCGATACAGCCATAGTATTTTCTGCCCTTCTGTGTCTTTTTCAGGACGATATCCTTGCCACACTTGGGGCATGCTACGCCGATTTTTTCGTAATAAGGTTTGGTATTGCGGCATTCCGGAAAGCCCGGACATGCCAGGAATCTGCCGTGAGGTCCGTATTTGATGACCATGCGCCGTCCGCACAGCTCACAAACCTCATCTGATTCCTCGTCTCCCACCTTGACCTCTTCCAGTTCCTTCTCCGCGTTCTGCACAGCCTCCTCCAGATCGGGATAGAAATTGGAAACAATTGTCTTCCAGTCTACGGTTCCTTCGGAAACGCCATCCAAAAGTGCTTCCATATTCGCTGTAAAGTTGACGTCCACAATGGTCGGGAACGCCTCCTTCATCATCTTATTGACAACCTCCCCCAGCTCCGTCACATACAGGTTCTTGTTTTCTTTAATGACATAATGACGTGCAAGGATCGTCGTGATCGTCGGTGCATAGGTACTGGGACGACCGATACCCAGTTCTTCCAGCGTCCGGACAAGGGACGCTTCTGTATAATGTGCGGGAGGCTGGGTAAAATGCTGCTCCCCGTCAAATTCCTTTAAGGACAGCTTCGTATCCTTGTCGATGCTTTTTGCGAGGGTGCGGTTTTCTGCCTTGTAATTTTTTTTCCATTTCATGCGATATGAAGCATATCTATCCACAGCAAATAATACAGAAGCAGCATAGGCATTTACATCATCTACATGACCGCCAAACTCACCTTGCAAATACATTTTTACCGGTGTACATGCTGGACTTTCATAATCTGGATACTCTATTTTTTTTACCTTGTAACCTGCTTGATTTAATCTATCATATAAAAGCTTAGTTTGTGTAGCTTTACCACAACCATCACCAGCTTCAATGATTATGAGCTTTCCTTTCACCATTATTCCTCCACTATATTAATATTTTCTAAATTCGTATCTTCTGGGCCTATTATATTGCCCCCGTTTTGTTTTTGCAACAATACATAATCAATAATTTCTTGACTTATTTCTTCCCCTGGATAAATCACAGGTATTCCCGGTGGATAAAATGTAATCAATTCCCCAGCTATTTTGCCTACACTTTGCTCAAATTTTACTTTCTTCGTCTTAGCAAACATTGCTTGTCTTGGTGATAAAACATAACGAGGAATACTTGGCAAATTAATCTGTACTAAAGGATTTGTTTCTTTATCCTGAAAAGATTTTGCTAATTCTTGCAAAGCATTTAATAAATACGCACATTCTTTCTCACTATCAGCGTAAGAAATAATGAATAATAAATTATACATATCAGATAATTCACATTGAATTTTATATTTATGTCGCAAAATCTGTTCTGCCTGAGCTCCACTTATCCCCAATTTACGCACACAAACAGTTATTTTTGTTACATCTAAATCATATTTGCCTTCACTGTTCATATATTCATGACCAAAACAGCGTAGATTTGGAATTTTATTGATTTGCTCACGTAAATCTTCCGCTAATTGCACAGCTCTACCGACTAAATCTCTACCTTCCATTGCCATCTGTTTGCGTGCTATATCAAGTGAAGCTAATAATAAATAATTAGGGCTTGTCGATTGCACTAAACTGCACATTTTATTAAAACGCTCTACATCTACACGTTGTTTTTTCATATGCAATAAAGAAGTTTGTGTCATTGAACCTACTATTTTATGCGTACTTTGTGCAACAATATCTGCTCCTGCTGATAATGCCTGTATTGGCAATTTATCACAAAAAGCTAAGTGTGGTCCATGTGCTTCATCAACTAATAATAACATATTATTTTCATGCACTAAATTAGCTATACTTTGTATATCCCCTGCCACTCCATAATATGTAGGATAAACCATTACTACAGCTTTAGCATCTTTATTTTCACGTATTACTTTTTCTAATTCAGTTTTCGTAATGCTCATAGCAATACCTAAATTTTCATCTATTTCTGGTTGAATAAATACAGGTATCGCCCCAGCCAAAACCAAACCGCCAAGTACGGAACGATGTGCATTTCTAGGTATGATGATTTTATCACCAGGATTTACAGCTGTTAAAATCATCGCATGAATAGCACCTGTTGTTCCATTGATAAAAAATCTAGTTTCATCTGCACCATATAAATCACTTGCCAAATCTTGTGCCTGTTTTATACACGTAGAAGCTCCATGTATATCATCATAATCATCCCACCAATCGTCGTATTCTCACCAATCGTCCTCACCATATCCACGTGTAGTAGCTTTTTCTTGCCTTTTGTTATAACTTCATGTAAGATTTCGTGAGCTATTCTCATTTTCTCTTCCCTTTGCTCACTTTTGCCAAGTAGAAAAACACCTTTCTTCTTGATACCATTTTCATTATAATTCGCTGGCAGAGTTATACCAATACGTATAGCTCTGCCAACAGATTAATTCATTTTACTCCCATAAGATACTTTTTTTGAATTCGGTCTTATACCCCTTCCCTACATATTTTACTATCTTTCCGTTTTCTTTCTTTCCTATAACTCTTGCATCTATCTTAACAGAAATATCTACTATATGAATATTATCATTTTGACACCACTTGGCTAATTTATGAATATAACGGTTTTCTTCATATGGGGCTAGGTATTGTCCTTTTCCTATATTATAATAATAATATTGGTCATCATAAATAAGCCTTTCTCTACTACAAAGGATATTGCCATTCTTATCTTTATATAAGAATGAAATAGAAGATACATACTCGTAAACAGTTCTCTCTATAGGTATAAATTTAAAAACTTTATCTGTTTCATTCTTGAGAAATAAAGTTATTTCTTTACTCGTATTATCATAATCTATCTGTATGTTTATCTGTGCGACTCCATGTATCGGAAAAATGATACATATTATTAATAAAAAGTGTTTCATATCATTATTTGTTTAATAGTATTTATCATTTATTTAAATGAGATATTATTTGGTTACATCTCCATTGCATAAAGTCTATAAGCCCTTCATAATAATCAGACTTGGGTATACCGTTATTTTTTTCAGCGGCATAAGTTTCCAATTCGTTTTCATACCATTGAATATTTTTTGCATTTTCTTCTATCAGTAAATTTTTTAGATAGTCTTCTTTCACTATATCCATTAATTCAGAAGTTATATCTCTATTGAGCCACTCAATATAAGCATTAATTCCATTTAAAACATTCTCAGGCGGTGTTGGTAATTCAATCCTAGAATCAGATGTTATCGGAGCCTGATTATGTTCATGATTTATATGATATATCTCATGCCAAATTATAGAGGCTTGCTCATTTGTTGTATAATTAAAAAATTGAGTACAAACTTCAATCGTATTGTCTGGCAGTGTTCTAGCATTGGTTAGACAAGTTTCTTTATTTAATTGTATCTTATATTCATCTAAGTTTATTCCTAATTTATTAAGAATAGGGGCTATTTCACTCAACTTACGTTTAAATTCTTCTTCATCTTTAGGACGTTGGTCCTGCTCTTTATTAGGATCTTTAATTCCTGATTCTTGTGCACCTTCATTATCATCATTATTATTATTATCTTCCTCACCATCTGGGTCTTCATAATCTATTCCACCAGGTCTTGTTTCTTCCATCCATTCTTCATTACCAGTTTCCCAATCAAGATCTTCTTCCGGCTCTATTACAACTTCAGAAGAAACAGGAGTATCTATCCATCCGTCGCCGTCAAGATCTTCCATTTCAAATACATTACCATCTTGGTCTATATATATAATGCCATCTTCTGTTTCTTCAAATGTTCCATTGCCTGAATCAAAGTCATCAGGATCAAGGAATGCTCCGGAATCTATATCCCAAAGGAGATCATCTTTATCTGAATCATCATAATCATCGTCATCTTCATCATCATAATCATTATCATCCCACCAATCATCGTATTCCCACCAATCGTCCTCACCATATCCACGTGTAGTAGCTTTTTTCTTGCCTTTTGTTACAACTCCATGTAAGATTTCGTGAGCTATTCTCATTTTCTCTTCCATTTGCTCGTTTTTACCAAGTAGAAAAACACCTTTCTTCTTGATACCATTTTCATAATAATTCACTCGAAGTATTCTATTTAGGTTTGGTATCATATAGAAAGCTATACCGGAAAAACCGCCTTTATCTGCACAGTTTATAAATCTGTTACCAACTTGCTTCAGATGCTTTTTATCATATTCTGCACTGGGTATCAAATTTAGGATATACGTTCCCATATTACCTGTTGACTGATTTTTTACAACAACTAACTTTTGGTATACGTTAACAGAATAAGCTTTTGCTTTTCCATTGTGGTAGGTAGTATATAAAGCTTTGTAATGAACATCGTTTTCTATTGGAATATCGTAGCATGCTAATCCTGATCTAGAAGAAGCAATTGCTTTTTCCCATTGAGGAACGAAATTACCAGGAGAAATTAGTCTTTTTTTCTTTTTTTTATTCAATGCACGTGTTACAAGCACATTCTTGGAATACTGTTTTTCAAAGAACTCTTTTGCTTCTTCTATACTGAAGTTCTCATGTGGAACTTGTGGGCTATATTTCACAAGTTCCGGATCTGTGCAGTTCCATAAAAAGGTCATAATGGATGAAAAGCACAGAATAATACAAAAATAAGTTATTTTTTTCATATTTAGATATTAATGATTGAATAAATTACCACCATATTTGTTTTCCTTTGTCATAAGTAAACGGACGTTCTTCGTGCCCTTTGGTGAGGTTACGAAGCCATAATAAGGCATTTTGAGGCACTTTATTATATGTGAGTGTATTTTCTTTAGCAATCTGTTTCCCTAAACTGGTCCACTGCTTGTCCCAATAAAACAATTCATATGTATCTCCCGGAACTATGTCATTGTCATCTGTCCGTGGGCAGAAGAACAATTCTTTTAAATATGTAGGTCTCCCAAAATCAAGTCCAAACCATATATCTTTCAAACCGCTGATGTCAAAATAAGAAAGGACATTGCCATCATGTATATTTTTCAGTTCATCATCTTCTTGAAGTACAGCGTCTGCTATTAAATTTCCGGGAATAACTTTGTCTTGCTCATCCACGCAACCCATTTCACCGATAGATATTCCCCCTCTTCTCTTATAAAATCGTACATAACGAAATTTAGTGCCTTTTGGTAATTGAACTGTTTGTATATGGCTCTGTGGAGTACTATCCACAAAGAATATAATCTGTGATTCAGAGAAATCCGGTTGGTTTGACAGTTCAAAGTATCCCCCCTTCATTTTCTCTGCAAACTCAACAATCCTCTTTTTACGAGGAAATTTACGATGAATTCGTATAGTTTCTTTTACTGTTGTGTCCGGTTTCAAATAATGGTGCTCACCAGTCTCTTTCAAAATAAATGGATAAGCCAGTGGCAACATCTCCTCTGTATTTGTATAACAAACTGGTAAGAACAAGCCGCCTTCTCCATAATCTTCACCTTTAGTTGAAGGTGCATCATACGATGTATACCCTGTTCCAATATTTTGAAATGAAACTTTCCCTCTTTTGTACTCTCCCCATGCTACAGGTCGCCAATTATCTGGTGAAAATACGGTCAGATAAGCGATATGGGCTTGAGGATCATTTAAAGTCGATAGGACTGTTATATCCGTCATTGGAATGTCATAATTATCAGTAACATCTTTTATATTATGCTCTGCAAACAAAAGGGGAATATATTCTGTGTCCTTATATTTATAGAGCAAAGTGTTCCGTTGTATCTCAAACTCTTTCCGGTAAATTTTAGGAACCTTCCCAGAAAGGTGTAGCTTTGAAATCAAATCCTCTTTATTATTGTATCCTTTACATGAACCGTCAGGTAGAAGTAAAGAATTAAAAGAATGCCCATTGTTATTATCTCCCCAAAAGGGAACAAAATCTAGGGTAGTAGGAATTCCTAATGCTCTCATAACCATAGCTGCGTACACTGCATAATCACTACATGTACCTCTCTTATAGCGTACATTGGATGAGTAGTCTTGTAAAGGTTCTCCCCAAAATAGATTGTTGGTATGATAATCCAAATTTTGGTAGATATATGCACATGCTGCAATTATACTTGAGTCTTTATAATTATCTAAATAACCATTGTTACGCATATGCGCATCAGCTCGCCAATAATATTCTATGGATTCGTCCGCAATGCGGTAAGGAAGAATATATTTCCGGAATATATCTTTGGAGTATACGGATTGCCAGGGAGACTGCTCCCATAAACGATAAGCTGTATTCAAATGTGCAATCAACGAGTCAGCACGAAGTATATCAATGTCCTGAAGCCGTTGTAAAGTACGCCTTTTGACAGGTCTGCCTATTGCATTTTTATAGTTATATCCTTTTCGACTATTGACTGTTGTGGTGTCGTCCTGAATGGAATCCATGTACTCTTGGTACGTAGCATTGTTTTTCCCTATTATAGAATACTTGTTTGTAAGATTGGCCACAATGAATTTTGCATCTTTTTGTATTTCCTTTTTGGCGGAATAGTGCGCAATAAAGATGGATAGTTCTTCGCGTTGTTGAGAAGAAGCGTTGTTTAAAGCCTCTTGTACCTCTTTGTCTAAAGATTGGCAAGAAGATATGAATAAGCAGATATACAATGCTTGCAAGATATATCGGATGTTGTTTCTCATATTGTTTTTCATTTGTTTATTAAGGTGTAATTTGATTTAAGATTTACTTTGGTGTAACCGATTTGGATTATAAACATTATCCAAATGCAAACTATGTATATAATTAGAAAGAATTATCGCTTAAACCCTAACAGTTGCAATTACCCCTTCTAAAATAGATTTATAAATTATTCTTGAGTTAGTATTTATCCTTAATAAAAAGAATAAGTACATCTGAAATCTGTGACAGACTTACGACATTTTGAGCAGTATAGTGCTCCACCGTCCCAGTCATTCCAGTTTACCACTGTTAGTAATTGTCCGCATGCTTTATGGTAAACCTGTAACCAAGGGCCAAATTCAAGATCGGGTTCCATACTGGAGTCTCCCCAATAATCTGAATCATCCTGTTCTTCCCAATCTTTATGAGGTGACCAATTATGAGGGTCAAACCAACTTTCGTTCTTTTCTTCATCAAATATTTCCCACCAGTTATCTTCCTCTTCCTCTGTCCAATTATCTCCCTCTTCTTCCCACCAATTATCATCATCCCCTTCTTCCCAATCTCCATCATCATACTCTCCAAATCTTGTTTGTGTAGTTCGAGATACAGCAAATTTCATGTCTTTTACCAAATTCTTGAAAATTCGTTTTTTTAAACGTGTTTCTTCACTTGTCTTAGACGGGATTAACATACTGAATATTTTTTCTCCAGATACGTATCTTTCTATTTTTACAGGCATTTTTATTCGTGGGAGGGAATAAATAACTAATCCGCTATACTCATTTTTATCTCCGTGGCTAATAAAATGTGTACCAATATCTCCTTTATTCTTTTTGTAATAAGAATTGTCAGGAATGAGTGCCATGTGATATTGTAGTATTTTATCGCTTTTTGTATTTTTGGAGATAACCAGTTTTTGTGTAATATTTACAGCGTATGCTCGTGCCATACCATTAGTTATTATACTGCGCACAACTTTATATTTATATTGTGGAAGAATTGGAACATCAATGCTGGATATGTCTTTGCAGTTTGAACTGATGCTTTGATTCCAACAAGGAGAAAAGTCACCGGGAGATAAATTTTCTGGCTCATTATTACTACTTTGAGTAACTGACCTTGTTATTTGCAATTCAAAAAAAGCTTTAGCTTCCTCTACCGTTAATTCGTTTTCTATTTTAGACATATCGGTTGATGGTTCTTTAAATTCTTCTTGTGAGCAAGAGAAAAAAAGGCCTAACACTCCGAAGAGGAGAATAAATGTATTAATCTTGTTTTTCATATAGTATTGTTTCAATAATAATTATAAAATCATTACTTCTTTGCTTTATACTTTTTAATTTCAACTACCGGAAAGCCTTTCATTATCATTGCTTCTTGATAGTCACTATATTTCATGTATTTAAATTTAGTTGCTCCATTTATAATGGTATTGGCTCCCGGATAAGCTTTTTTAAAATACTTCCAGCGGGTTTGATATAAATTTTTGTGTGGAGGAGGTCCATATATATACCGTACCGGTGGCGATTGTGTGCCGACAAAAGTATATATTGCCCGTACAGCTTCTCCACCTTGTTGTGCTGGTATCCACTTACTTTGTTTTATCAATTTGGTAATAATACTATCTGCAATATTATCTGTGGTTTCGGTATATATATTACTGATAGTGCCATTTTTTTCAACTACGAAAGAACCGATAAATTTTACTTGCTTTTCAACAATCAAGCTGTCATGTATTGTTTCTGTGAAACTTTTATTATTGCCAGCATATTGAATCTGTACCTCTGGGTTCAGTACAATCATGTTTGGGTCTGTTGGTGCGGATGTGGAGTTTCTGCAAACATCGTCTGTATAAATCTCGAATGGTTGCTTTGTCCCATATTTATCTACTCTGACAATGACTTTTTCTTTTATAGATATGGGTATTGCCATTCTTTTGTTGGTTATAGCCGGTTGCCATTCTGGGGAACGTTTCATAATTTTTTCCAATTTAGATTTTACTACGCTATTTTCACAGTCTTCCACACGCGCATTTTTTAATTCTCCTTCTTCCGTTATTGTGTAATACAGAGATATGGTGTCATTATAGTTGGCTAAATTGTATTTTTTAGGTAAGCGGAATTTGGAAGACATCCATTCCACAAACAGTTCTTTCCCTTTCAGATATTGCGTTTCCTCTCCTCGTAATGTGAAACGTGGTGGAAGATGCTGTTCAATACATTGTATGCTGGATGGTAAGTCATCAGGGATATAAGTAGTAAAGTCTATTTTTACAAGTTTATATATATCCTCTATGTTGTATCCTGTGAACCTACATCTTGGAGCCTTACTCACTATACTTTTAATTTCTTCTTCAAAAGCGGGATTAAGTGTATTCAACCCGCTTGTGATAAAAACTCTCCCATCCCAAGTAGCACTAATGACAAACTGCTCGACACCAGCTATCCCATATTGATACGCCTTTTCTGGAAACTTGATGTTTTTATAAATCCAATTGGGTATTTCATCAAGATTCCGTAAAGTATTCGGATGGTTCTGTTCTGTACTTTGCCCCATTATCGGACAAAAAGCCGAAATTGCAAAGCACAATAATATGAATGATTTTAAATCTCTATATTTCATTCGTATATTGATTGGACTATGTGATAACCTTTTAATGGCTGTAGGTCAATTAATTTACTTCTTCTTGGCTTTTAGTTGTTCATTCTGTTTCCAGCGTTTATACTGTTCTGCCCCAAGCAATTGCTTCATATCTTTTTCAAACTCTTCTTTGGCAGCCTGTAGTTTAGCGGTTTTGCCTGCTTTGTCTTTCTTATTTTGTTTTATCATAAGCTCTTTCATCGCCAAACGTTTGCGAAGTTCTTTATATTTAGCCAATTGTACATTGGACATCTTATATTCCTGCACAAATTTCTTATCAGTCAAATTATCTCTAGATTTGGTGCAAGCCAAATATTCTTCATTGGTAAGAAAACTATGAAGGGACTTTTCGTAGTTATCCAGTAATTCATTTTTGGTCTTTTTAAGTTGCTTAGGTGCAATTCTTTGCGACTTTAATTTATTCAGTTCCTCTTCATAGTTAAACTTCAAAACAGCGTATCGAATTGCTTTATTTTCTGATATGATAGTATACTTTTTACTTAGTATTTTTGCGGAATTTAAAACACGATTTTCATAAATAAGATAATCAGCAAGTTCCTTTGATACAATACCGTATAATCCATCGGAAAATTCTTGAAATGCTATGGCTCTACGCTCCGAGCGCTCTGTTTCCAACAAGTTCATACGTGATATTTGTGTTTTTTGAGCAGAGTATGTTTGAGTTAAGGTACGGAACTTTGCAAATTGGTCATTGTTCATTCCCAAATCCTCTTTATAAAAGCGTACTGTTAAATTTCCTCTGTGATTTCTACTCCACAGCACGTATTGAGTATCTGGAAAGATAGACCTGACCTTGCTACAGAACTCATCTTGTAATTTTTTCTCAGCCGTTTTACGTTCAGCAGGAGAGTACTTGCTATCCTTGATGATATTCCATTTTTGCAAAATGCCAGCCAATACCTTCTCATACTCATTTGTCTGCTGTAAAGACAACTGATAAGATTGTACAATGTATTGATGTCTAACATTGAAAGGCGGTGTTAGTTGTGCATTACAAAATACAGTTAGCAACAATAATAATACTACTGTACTAATTTTTAAAATTAAACGTTTCATAGTAATAAAATTAAGAGATTGGTTAATAAATTCGGTTACAAAATTAGGAGTAAATCTCTATTAAGGCAATAGCTAAACCTGTTAATGTCAACATAGAATAAGAGCTATTATGTTGATAGTTAACGCATTAATGTCAGCGTAAATTTTAATTATCAGAAAAATTGTGACATCAGTACAGATGCTTCATATACTCTTCTATTTCACACTTATATATATCTATACAGAGCTTACTTTTTATACGATTTTTAAGTGTTCTATACGAACCGTCACTACAGCGCAGTAAATCTATAATTTCTGGTTTTTCTTTTCCCATACGCATTAGGATACAAATAACCACTTCTCTATGTGTTAATAACCTCTCTTTTTCCATAAACCATAAAGAAAAATCAGTATCTATCTGTGTGTAAAATTTTATAAAGTTACTAAGCTCCTCAACTTTTAATTGTGATAGATTTTTATTTTCCAATATGTTAACATAAGTATGTACACCTGAAATTATAGACTCGACAAAAAAATCTGTTGACTAGTATTTTCCTTTACTTGTTTTAAATTCACTTTTATTTTTACTATTTCCTGCTCTTTCTTCTCTGATATTTTTTTTAATTGCTCTATTTCAATTTGCAAACAATCACACTGTTGGGTAAGGTTTTTGATAATCTTTCTGCTACAAATTGCTTTATAAAAAATGATAATAATGAGAATGCCTATTATTAATAAAGCACCAAAATACAACGCAATGACTTTAAGGGAAAAAGTTATAGTGTAAATTCCTTTTATTAACATAGGTATATAGTATTGAATTAAAGATTTATAAGTGCAAAAGTAGTATATTAAAAAAAGCTTTTATATAACAAATCAACGAAACATTATTAAAGTTTTTCAATTAGACAAATCTAAGTCTTTTTTCAACAAATGTAATGATTTAAAAGAGAAATTATGTAATTAATGTATTGTTACCAAACATATAATTAGTAATATTTTAGGTACAATATTTCAGTATTATGAAACAGCTTTAGTTTTATAATTTTTCTTGCCGGGCATGAAGAATATGCCATGAACCATCAGAACAGTAACAAAACATTCCCCTATCCAAAGTAGGGGGATTGTTGTATTTACACAGGTAGGGAAAATAACTTTGTGTACAAATTTTATTTCAGGACTACCTTATGCATAATCTTGGCATATCATTCATATTCCGGATGATAGCCATAGAATATTTTTAGGTTAATTGTTAATTTTTATAATATGTTGTTATGCTACCATTTTCTTTATTGCAAAAAAAAATCATTTTTTTTACTAATATAAGTTTTAAATTATTATATTTGTGGAAATGTTGAACTTTTAAATATTGTTATTATGCGTAAGTTTAGAGCTCTTTTAAGTATTTCTCTATTTTGGGGAGTTATTTTGATGGCATTTAATGCTTGTTCAAGTGAAGAGTTGGATTCTACATCGTTTTCTAACGAAGCAGGAGTTACAACTAGGTCTATGGCTCAGATTGAGGATATTTGTAATTTATCTAAGTCTGAATTTGAATTGGTGGCACAGAATATGAAAGATACATTGGCTTGTTCTAATAATAAGTTGTCGGAAAGAGAAAGTGAAGAGTTGGAAGAAGCTTTGAGTTTGTATAGTAGGACTGATATTGAAGCTGTTTTAGAACATTATGGAATAGATAAAAGGATTTATGAAGCATGTTTATTTTATAGTGACAATATTGGAAAAGAAGATGTGTTTAATCTTTTGATTGAAAAATATACTGATTTTGATTATAATGATTGGAAATTAGCATTTGATATGTATCATTGTGGAATGCTGATAAATGGGATGGTTTCGACACGTGCAATGAGTACAGGGTGTGCTATGTCTATCGGTGGTAGTGTATTATCGTGTATGGGAGCTTGTCTTATTGGAAATATGGCAGGTTTTGCTTTTTGGATGGTAGAGTATAGTTATTCTTTGGTGCAATTAGTTTATTCATGTACACATTGATGAGAAGATTTGCATATGTTTTATTGACTTTATATACGATATTGTTTTTGTTGGAGGTTATTTTTTTCCTTTTAGAAACAATTGACATTATCCAGTTTGTGATATTTTTAATATCCTATATACTTTTCATTGCATTTATTATATATAATATAAGAATGTTGACATAAAAAATCTTAGATAATTTTAGGAGAAAAGAAAAGCAGATTTTTTGCTTCTGCTTTTCTTTTTTGTGTGTATTTTTCTCCAATATCAAATCCTAATACCTTTTTCGACTTGCAGCACAGTTTTTAGAAGAATGTTTTGAAATGTATGTCGTTATTTATAATAAATATTACATTTAATTTTCCCTTATTTGTCAAGGATTGTTATATTTGAATGGGGTAGGGAAAGGAGCACTTTCTTACGCGAATTGTGCGAGAAAGCCCGTCCCTTTAGGGATGGGAGTATGTTAATTTGTTATAGAATGTTCTGAACTCCCAAATATCCGTATCGTCTAATTTTTTAATCTTCGTCTTTTGAGTAGATAATTTTGAATTTAGCTTTTTCTTCCATGCATTGCTGTTTTTATGCTACAAAGACAATCTTTTGTTTTTATATAGCGAAACATTCCATGTTTGTTTTAGTCTTGGCGTAGACTGTTTTTGTTAGTAGTATAAATTTTTGCCTATTTGTTGAACGGGTAGGGGAGTGTATTTGGTATAACCTAACAGAACTTTAACAGCCAAATTTGAGCAAAAGATTAGGGATAATATAATCAGCGCTCGGTTTACCTTAGGGCCTGGTCTTCGTATTACAGTAGAAGTATCTGCTGACTATCCAATAGCATCCCCTATTACAATCTCATACAGCGCACAAGGAACTTTCACATATTATGATGATCCACATGCACCCAGTCAGCCACCTACAGATTATTTTGACAGTAGAGTTTGGACTAAGACTTTGAATGTGGGAGCATCTGAATGGGAGTTCTCATTTGTTCCAGATGTGTACGGTACATTAGAACCGGGCATGCCAAGTGATGCCATTTTATTGACTATATCCTCTGCCTGGATAGATTTCGATAATTTCTCCGATTCTCAATATAATTATATATGTGAAGAATAAAATAAATGTTGGATATAAGAAAGGCTTTTTCTCAATGATAGGAAAAAGCCTTTCTTTTGTATCAAATATATTATTCGAATATATAAGTTATGCCATTGTATGTATAAGTAATGGTATTTTTGAATGGATCATACGTTTTTCCATTAATCACTATATATGTCCAAAAAGAGCCTAACTGATCCACTCCGGATGTTCCGGAATCTAATTTATTATGTTCTGAAGTCGTTGAACCGGCATTGAGTGTTACACTTTCAGACACTGTATAAGTATTATAGATTGGTGGGTCTTCTCTGTCATCATACTCTATCACATCCTGATTCACAGTGACTCTTACATCGAATGGTAGCGGCTTTTCTGCTGCAATATAGAAATCTTCAACAACAATAGAACCACCGTTACCGTAAGTCATGTGTAGCTTCACATGTATAGAACTTTGTTTGAATTTGGCTGTTAAAGTTCTGTTAGAACTAATACAGCCCTATCCAGTCCTTTTTTTGAGTATCCATCGGTTCTAATACAATTTTTCAAGGGTTTCCACGCAGGCTGTATGTTGTTTCATGTAGAACATACACTTTCTTATATTTCTATGTACTGCAAGTTATTTAATAATACCCGTAACCGTGGATTACCGTCTTTTGGCTGACAGGAGTGTCAGCCAAAAGTTTTGTTTGTTTGCTTCTATACTTTAAAAGTGTGGAAGTGTAAAAATGTTTCTATCCCATGCTTATTTGTGAACATTTTAAAAGCTATGGCATGGGCCAGTTAATAGATAGTCCTTTCCCGGTGCGTGAGCATAGGGAAAGTTTTTCAGAAATTAAACAATAAGTATATATGAGTAAATTGAAATTAGTTTTTATGTTATTGTTCCTGGTGGTAAGCACTAATGGTTACAGCCAGTTTTACTCGGTCCGTACTAATGTCATCGGTCTCGCTACTGGCAACATTAATGCCGAGTTTGCTATGACTTTGAACAAGAAATTTTCTGTTCACTGTCCTATTCAGTACAATCCTTTTGTATTCAGCAGAAGTAACAATACCAAGTTCCAGAACTTAACAATCATGCCTTGTGGCCGGTATTGGTTTCGTGAAAGTTTTCGTGACTCTTTTGTCGGTTTGTCTGTAATTGGCAGCAGGTATAACATCAGTAACATTTGGGACAGTTACCGGTATGACGGTTACGGAGCTGGAGCCGGCCTCTCTTTTGGATGGACTTATCCAATGGCGCCACGTTGGAATTTTGAATGGGAAGTCGGCGTAGCTGGCTTATGGACAAGTTACGACAAATTCGTCCATAATAAAGGCGGATACAAGTTTGGGCATGAATACAAATGGTACGTGATACCTCATAAGATTGCAGTAAACTTAGTATATCTATTCTGACAAATAGGGAAAGGAGAAGACAATGCTATACTTCGTACAAACTTTCAATACTTATTCGCCAAAAAACCGGGCCTGTAAGAAGCTTATTGATTTCGTCCAAAAGTTCGAGCGTGTTTTGGTAAAGGATGAAGTGTCTCTGGATGCTCTCAAAGAGGAAATACGCATCAAGATAGATGGAATCAATGCGCAGCATCCAAAACTGAAAAAAATCCGCTTTTCTGCCAGCAATATAGGAGGTAGGGTACAGAGGATTGATGCCTCTGTTGATAATATGGGGTGTTCGGACTACGTTTTCTTTATGGATATTTGCCGGGTACGTAGCATCTACCAATTCTCAGAACGGGCAGCCACTGCAAAAAAGGAAATTGTAACTCCAGGTATATGCCGTGTCTGCGGATGTACGGAAAATGATCCATGTTTTCATCCAGACTATGGAACGTGCTGGTGGGGCGATGATGGACATACAATCTGCTCCCATTGTGCCGATTCAAACATAAAAGATGATTCGGCAACGGAACATTGTATTTATTCAAAAAGATGTCATGAGTGATATAGATGTATCTGTTTATTCACTCTGTCAGTATTGATTATCATTGTATTAGTAATCATATTTTTTTAAGATTATAGAAAATGGTTGTGACTATAACTGCTTTTCTGTTGATAGGCTTATGCGTGACAGTAAGCATTATCCGGGCCCAAGAGATAGATCCTGCCTATGAGGAATTTTAGTGTATTAACCTTCAAAAATGAATAGTTATGTTTTTATCACAAGTAATTGGTAATCTGGGTGCAGATGCATCTATCCAAACAGGGGAGAATGACAAAAAGTATGTGACATTTAGTGTTGCACATTCTGAGTTAGGAAAAGATTCTAACGGTAATTCTGTAGAACGACCGGTATGGATTAATGTTAGTTGGAGCAACTACTCTGACCGGATACTTGCCTATTTAAAAAAAGGGACGAAAGTATTCGTGAATGGTCGTACTAAGGTAAAAGTATATACAGATAACAATGGAGAACCTCAGCCTGGAATAGTTCTTTATGCTATTGATGTAGTCCTTTGTGGTGCCCGTGCTGATAATGCAAGTAATGTCTAATGAGTTATGGTTATTCTTCTTGACTTTTTAAGGGACTGATAGACTATGACAGAACAAGAGAAAGAGTTAATCGAGTATTTTAAAAGTGTGTGGTTACGTACCAGAACCGGAATAGTCATACTGGTCTGTTGTATGACTTTACTTTGGTTTTTGTACTAGACATTATCTTTCATACAGTATTAAGTTGTAATTGACTGACATATAAAATGATTAATAGAAAGAAAACATTATTATTGGCGACGCTATCTCTGCTACTTTCGTGCAGTGCCCCTATTGTATCAGTGTTGGAACAAGATAATCAACGCGTGCGGTTAAGTCAGGTACAGCGTAAAAAAAACAAGGGAAGGAAGCCTGTGATAGATACGTCACAGGTGTATAGCAAGGAGACAGAGAAGAAATTTCGTGAGAAGTATACGGAATATGAAAAGGATGAGAACGGTGAGGATATTATGAGTGTCTCTTTAGCAGATGTGAATATTGTGGCCAAAAGTAAGAATGTTCCGGAACGTGCAGGAAAGATAACACTGGATTTTAAAGTGGATGTTCCGGCCAGTCTTATTAATAATAAATGGCAAATACAGTTGACGCCGATTGCAGACAAAAACGGTAATAAAATCCAATTTGATAAAATATTAATCTCAGGTGCACAGTTTCTCAGGCAACAGGAAAGAGGTTATCAGATGTATCAGAATTTTATCAGTTCGATTATTCCGGACAGCGCATATATGCAGTACCTATTTGACTCAAAAGGATACCGAAAAGCATTATTTGAAATTGAGGAGCAATTTTATTATTCCTGGCAGAAAGAACTTCTGTCACAATCCCGCTTTGTAGACTGGCGTAATGTACGTAATAAACGCAACTTGCTGTTTAACGGTTTGATGGAGAGAAACCGTTCTACTATCAATTCATCAAGCTGGAAAAAAAAACTTCCTGCGTTTTGGTTAGAAAGAGATATTGCTAATGTACCAGGCTATTGGAACAATTTTCTCTCACCCGATTATCAGCTGGAACAGAAAAGCATTACGACTGAAGATTCTATTGAGATTTCCAAACGCTACTTCGATTACAAGTGGATGGCCGAGAACGAACGGAAAAAAGCTTTGGTTGATGAAAAGCGTGAAGAATATATCCGTTTCCCAAAATCACCATGCAAACTTGATACGGTAATTCAAAACGGAGATAAGTTTGAATATTATTATTCACAAGTTGTCGAAGCAAATGAGAATATTCGAAAAATAGACGTTACCATTGACGGTGAGGTAATAGCTCTGGATGAGAGCCGTTATCAACTACCGCCAGGTGATACACTGACCTATTATATATCAAGTATGGTACAGTTTTTGGATCGCAATCCAAGATACAAACGGATTATCATCTCGCGACATGCACAGGCAAATACTACTGCTCTGATTAATTATAAAACCGGTTCTACCCGTTTTGATGAACAAATAGGGAATAACAAGGAAGAGATTGATAAGGTATTGGATGCGCTGTATAAACTGACTTATACAGGTGAATTGGTCCTAGATAGCGTGAACATGATTGCAACCTCCTCTCCTGAAGGCCCGGAGCAGATGAATAAACATCTGGCTATGCAACGTGCGAAAGAGCTGAAAAGGTATCTTCTCACGAGGACAGATGACAGTGAAGGAATTTCTCTTTTCCAAGACCGTACAATTGGTGAGGACTGGGCGAAATTGGCATCTCTTATCCAGGATGACGAAAATATTATAAACCATTCAGAGATATTGAATTCAATAGCCGGCATCAAGAATAATGATGCAAAGGAAATAGCCTTACGTAAGTTTAGGGAGTATGCCTATATTCGCAAAGAACTCTATCCAAAATTGCGTGCAGTTAATTTTGAGTTTCACCTTCATCGGCGTGAAATGGTAAAAGACACTATCCATACGACAGTGGTTGATACAGTTTACATGGATGCAATTAAACTGCTGGAGAATCGCCAATACAAGGCTGCATTATCTGTTCTGAGCGAATATAACGATCAGAATACAGCAGTTTGCCTTATGAGCTTGGGATATGACCGTCCGGCTATTGAGATATTGTCCGCTCTACAACCTAATGAGGATATTCTATACCTATTGGCAATACTTTATGCACGAGAAAACCGTCCGTCAGATGCTATCAAGGCTTTAAAGGCTTCGTGTGAACGTGACCCTGGAAAATGGTATCGCGGCCAGCTTGATCCTGAAATCAGCAAATTAATAAATGACTATAATTTAAATTTTGAGCAATGAGAACAAAGAAAATCTTTGCATCCGTATGTATGCTCTCAGTAGTTGTCTTTTTTAGTTCCTGTGACTGGCTCTTTTCCGAGAACTATGGAACTAAAGGCTTTCTGAGTGCAACACTGTCGGATAACGGAGCTTTACCTGCAACACCTGAAGAAATACAGGTGAGGTATTATAACAATTATTCCAATGAGGAATATACAGAGAAGCTGGGCGAATCGGACTGTTTCGCTTCTGACGGTAACTTTCTGAGTCGTATCAGGACCGGTGAATACCGCTTTCTGGCATACAGCACCTTTAATAATAAGGTGCGTCACTCTTCGGATATTACCCAAATAGAGATTTATGCCGATACGGTTAATTCGGAGAAGTATGGCATACCTGTATATGCTAACAAATTACGGCCGGTACATATGGCATCCGAGTCTGGGTTTATCTTTCCGGAAGATACGACTTACCGTACTTTCACTCTTGTTCCAATGGTACAGAAGATTGTGATAAACATCACTTTGAAAGGTATGTCCGCAGAGCATAAGATAGAAACTCTGGAAGCAATGCTTTCCGGAGTTATCACAGGCCGGAAAATCTATACCAACCAACCTATTGCCGAGTATGCCGGGCTTATTTTCCCAATCTTTACAGAAACCGACACACAATATGAATATACCTCGGAATCCTATGTGTTTGGGGTTTCTAATGCTGTTCAGAATACATTACGTGTTGAATGTGTCGGTGATACTTTCACCCAATATTCACAAATTGATCTGTCTACAGTTCTGAAGGATTTTAATGCGGACGGCATTGTCATTGATGTAACAATTGAAATAGGAGAGAATATGCAGATGGATAATATCTACATTTCTTCCTGGAAAGATATAGAACAAGACGATATCAACTTTAACAATTAATTATTTATGGAAAAGAAAACTTTATTGGCAGCTTTTATGCTGCTAGCAGTTGCATTTACATCTTGCAATAATGAGAGTGAATCAGTTGCAGTATCTAATGGTGAACTGAATATTACTGCTCGTATCGAAGGGTCTACATCTACCCGGGCAGAGAAATTCGATTGGGAGGAGAACGACCAATTGGGTGTATTTGTTTGCAACGGTACGATTGAACAGCCATATTTAGGCAATGCAGACCGTTATACAAATGTTTTATTTAAACATAATGGCAAGGGCTTTTTTGCTCAAAATGTCTATTTGGATGAAAATCCGGCAGAAATATTTGCTTATTTCCCCTATTCACAATCGGGAACTGTTGGTTCTGCTATTCCGGTAGAGTCAACTTCCCAAACGGACTACCTTTATGGTCATAGTGAGACACCTGCTTCAATTACACAGAAGAAAGTTGTGATAGAGATGAAGCATGCTCTTTCACAAGTCGTTTTTAAGCTGAGAAAGGCTTCCACATATAATGAGGGTACAGGTATCCTTCAGGCTTTGACAATTGAAAATAACGATGCCAATAATGTATTCAAGACTACCGGAACCCTTGACTTGAGTACTGGGAATATAACCGGTACATCTACGGATGGTGTGCTTACTCTTATGCCGGGAAGTACTTTGTTACTTACCGAGGAGTACCAGAATGTAAGCAGTATCTGTCTGCCCGTAACTGCCACTGAGGGAAAGAATATCAAAGCAGTGTTTACAATCGATGATCGTCAATTCAGATATGAGTTTCCGGTAGGAACTACATGGTCTCCCGGATATAGAAATATCTATACCTTGACTGTGACAAACAGTTCCGTGGATATAGGTGGTGATGGATCAGGCGATGGAACATCTGATGAAGGTATCACTATTGAACCGTGGGCTGACAATAAAGACTCTGATATTTCTTTAGTACCTATCCTTTAACACAGTATTATGAGATATTTGTTAATCATATTGCTTGGTATTCTCACGTATTCTTGTTTTGAAGAAGAGGAGCGTGGTAGCATGGCGGCCAGTAATGTGTCATTTACTCTGCTCCCTAGTACAAGGGGCAATGAGCTTATTGATTTTGAAGAAGGTGATGCTGTCGGTGTTTATGTCGTAGATAGGACGAATAATTCGACTCTTAAGCCAGCCGGAAATTATGCGGATAACAAGAAATACGTTTGGGACAGTGAGAAAAAAGCTTTCATTGCATCAGACAATGATAATTTGATTTTCAACTCTCCTGACAGGCAGTTGGACTTCTATGTCTATTTTCCCTATAAGTCTCAAGTAGTGGATGCAACTTCCATGCCGCATGTCATTACTGGAGACAGTAAGACTGACGATTTTCTCTTTGCGATCAATGACGAACACACGGGGAAAAAGAATATACCTCTAAACTTTCACCATCTGCTGTCAAAGGTGAATGTGATGTACACTTCTTTAGAGAATCAGGATCAAACGGCCATGACTATTCGTACCTACACCGATACAAAGGTTAATCTTGCTACAGGTGTATTGAATACTACCGCCAATCGTCGTATAGACCTTCCGTTGGAAAAAGTTTCGGGAGATACATATGTGTCATTTACAGGACTGATACCACCACAAAAATTCGATACTGGTGAACAGTTCTGCATATTGTCATATATAGATTTAGGTACTACCTATCCTTTTTCATTTGCAGAACAGCGTACATTTGTTTCCGGAGAAACAAATGAGGTTAAATTCATGCCTAAGGAATTGGCTTACAACTTTTTTGTCACTCCTGTTTCTTTGTCTTTTGCCGCTTTGGATGATGTCGGCCAGTCTTTTGTTGTCACATCAGAGAAAAGCAATGCTATCAATGGTGCAATATTACCAAATTCTACAGTCTCTCAACCGTACAGTTTGAGCAGTAAGCCTGACTGGGTGAATATAGCCGGCAGTGAGGTTACTGTTACAGAAAATCGTGGGGCTGAACGTTCCGGTGAAATTGTATTTCTGCAATCCGAGTCCAATCTTACAGCTAAGATAGCGGTTCATCAGACCGCCGGAGTAATGACCAATGACTATGTATTTACTTTTGGCGATGGCAGTATGAACAAATCATGGGCGAATATATCTGCGTCTGGTGCGTCAAACAGTTATACAATAATCTCGACTAAGCAAGTATATATCAACGGAACTCTAGACCATACCGAATATCCCGGTTATTCTTCGTCTGCGAATGTAAATTGGGCGTCTGCATCCGGAAGTTCTATTTCTGTTTCGGAAAATAACAGTACTACGCCTCGTGGCGGTGTGATGACTTTCAGACAAAATGAATCAGGTAAGACCATTCAGGTAACGTTGCTTCAGATGAAGAAAAGTTCAGTAGATATTAACTAAACACTAATTGAAATGAGAAAATTACTATGTTTTTTCTTCCTAAGCAGTCTTATTCTGGTGTCATGCAGCAAGGACAGCAATAATGAACCGGCTGAAAGGGAAGAAATGAAGATGAGTATCAGCTCATGTCACGTGGTAAAGAATGATAATAGCCAGTCGGAGAACTTTGCTTCTCCGATTGGTCTGTATCTTCTTTCAGAGGATAACCAGCCTTATGATAACATATCGTATCAAAATTCGGCTAGTTTGGTTGGCGGACAATGGAAAATTGCAGTTCCCGTTTATGTGGAAAAGCCCGGTAAGGTGTATTCTTATTATCCTTATCACTCAGGAGATAACCCCGAAGCTTTGGTTATAAATATGGTAAATCAGGTCGATTTATTGTATAGCAAGACTGTTGCAAATATAGCTCCTGGTTCTTCTTCCCTATCTGTAAAACTTCATCATGCGCTTTCACAGATTATGGTGGCGGTAGAAAATGAAGAGGTTTCATCCTTATCGTTGCCTTCTCCTATAACGGGATTATTCAATGTGTGTACCGGTTTTTTCACTGAACAGATGATGGGTGTAGCAAATGCGGATTCCGATAATTTACTGATTATACCCCATCTTCCGGCTTCAAATACAGAAATGACAATTCATTTGAAGAATGCGTCCAGTTATCAGTATTCTCTTGCTGGTATGGACTTTAAACCAGGTGAGACCTATATTTTCAAATTTAAACTCAATGCTAACCGCGAAACGCTTGAAGTAACCTCATTCTCTGTGGAGGATTGGGTTATTCATGAAAATCATGTTGATTATTTAAGGTGATTATGAAAAAGAAATTGATATTATTAGTTCTGATACTTCAGGTGTCGGAAATGCTTTCTGCCCAGACTGTCAATGCCCGGACAGATCTGAATAACATATTGACAAATTACATCCTTCCTGTTGCGGGTCTCCTGCTTTTCATCGGCTTTGTAATTTTAGTAATAGCCAATCTTGATTCCATAAGAGGGAAGAATGGTGCAAGTGCTGAAGAAGGCTGGATGAATGTTGGAAAAGGTACGGCATTTATTTTCGTTATTCTAACTTTACTTGGCGCGATTGCCAATAAGTTGGCAAGCATGAACTTTCAGATATAGTATGGATACGTGTAAAGTATACATGGGGTTGGATGATAAACTGAAAATAAGAGGACTGAATAGTGAATATTTTACTATATATCTTGCTTGTCTGGTGGGTTTTCTCCTCTTTGCAGCCTTGTCTGTCCTTTCCGCACTAAATGGTAGTATTTCAGCTTGCGTTGAGATACTACTTGAAGTTGCTGCTCTTTTTGTGATATATACATATTTCCATAGGAAAAGCAACCGTCCAAAGATGCCGAAGAAAACAAATACCCTTACGATCTCAAATCGTGGCATATATAGAATATTGTATAAATAATAGTCGAATATGGATAATGCTGTTTTTTACCCTATATGTGATATTATACCTGATGATGAAGGTCATGGGATGATTATTGGAAATAATGGAAGCCTGACTTATGCTGTCCGTCTTTCTTTTCCTGAAGTATATTCACTTTATAAAGACGAGATAGAACGGTTTCATGCCGTTTATATGCAGGCTTTTTCCCATATGCCGCATAATTCCTATGTGCATAAACAGGATGTCTATCGCCGTATGCAGTACCATTCTTCTTGCGTAGGAACGTCTTATCTGTCAAAGAGCGATGCTGAACACTTTTCTGGAAGGGAATATATACAGCATACATGTGTGCTTGCCTTTACCCTTTCTGGTCTTTCTTCTCTCTCAAAAGCCTATGAGGAGAACTGCTTTTCTTATAAAGAAGCTCTGACGGAAGCTGATGCCGAACGTTTGGATGATTTTCTTTCTGCTGTACAATTTGCATTGAATAACCTTGCTTCCTTACATTTGGAAATATCAAGCTTCTCTGTAGATGCTTTAAGAGGATATGTTTTTTCTACTGTTAATTTTTATGAGACCGAAGGCGTCAAGGATATTCATTTCGGGAAAGAGATTACTGCCGGTAAGTACACAGCTCACATGTATGCATTAACGGATGCGGAGTTTTTCTCTGCTGGTGTTTATCCGGTATATGATAAGGATAATACGGTCAGCCTTGATAGGTCAGAACTGTACATGTCTCCGGCAGAGGTGTTTGGTGGAATTCATCTTCAACATAACCATGTGTATAACCAAATACTGTATTTTTACTCTGATAAACTGCTGAAAGAAAGGCTAAGAAAGAATTTGGATGATCATATCAGAAACAGAGGGTTTGACAGAGTAAATCTTCCTGGAAAAATAGAGGCATTAAAAGGACTTGCAGATGAGATAAATAGGAACAAGGACATTCTTTGTTATGCCCATTTTTCTGTCATGCTGTGGGATGAAGATACCGACCGGCTGGATATGGCCGATAAGGATCTCCGATCTGCTTTTGATATTAATAATATAAATTATTATATACCGGGTTATGGAAATCTGGCAGATGTGTATGCGGGTGGAATTATAGCTTGTGCTTCTTCACTTGGGATTCCGTACATGTTTACGACATCATTGTCTTTTGCCGTATCTTGTTTTGTGCATTATTCGGGGTTTAAGAATGATCCTGAAGGTATTTTCTTTAATGACCGGTTAACTCAGATTCCTTTACGCAAGGATATTTGGGATGCTAAGAACCGTCGTATTAAAGCAAGAAATGCCGTTGTAATTGCTCCCACCGGTAGCGGAAAATCCTTCTTTACGAACAATATAGTCCATCAGTTGCTTGACCAGGGATTTACAGTCGTTGCCGTGGAATTCGGTAACTCCTTCAAACAATTATGTTACCTTTATCCGGATATAGCAGTTCATATTGAATACGAACCCAGTCAACCGCTCGGCATTAATCCCTTTGATCTTGAGGGGCAGCCATTAACAACGGAAAAAGAGGACATGCTGATAACTTTATGTTTACGCTTTTGGTCTCGTCCTGCTGCTGATGCCAATCTTACCGTATCGTTGCGTAAACTGATAAATGCCTATTATAGACAGATACATTCCGGCTACAGTTTTCAGGGTTTCTACACCTTTGTCACCGCCCAATACGAAAACTTATGCCCGGAGTTAAATTTGAAACCGGAGTATTTTGATATTGACTCATTTACTCATGTTTGCAGTGATTTTATGCCTGGTGGAACTTATGAAAATTTGTGCTCTGCGGAAGGGGTGGCTTCCAGTTTTAGTGACAAGCGTTTTATTCATTTTGAACTCACTAAAGTCAAGGCCAGTCCTTTTGTCGCATCCGTTGTCATGGGGTTACTGTTTGACACTATCAACAATAAGATATTGTCTGATCCTTCCAAGAAAGGCCTGATTGTTTTTGATGAATATGCGGAAACGGCTCAAATGAAGTCTGCTTCCTCTTTGGATGTGGATATTCATCAGACGGTAGCCTTTTTCTATCAGAAGATTCGTAAAGAAAATGGTGCAGTAATGACTATTATACAGTCCCCGGTTCAACTTCCGGATAATGAATACACTAAAGGTATTGTTGCCAATACCCAGTTGCTCTATGTTTTGGAAGGTACTGAAGTTGTTTACGATTCTGTCATAGATACATTTAAAATAAAGTCATCCTCTCAAATCAATCAGTTGAAATCCATTCAGAACAATTATACATCCTTACATCCCTATTCTGAGTGTTGGATTCGCTTCGGAGAGAACTATGCACTTACTGTCCGGTTGGAAGCATCCCAGCCTAAGTATCTTGCTTTCCAGACACAAGGAGAAATCCGCTCGGAACTGGATCGGATTTATGGAAATAACGGGCATAATATGCAAAAAGCCATAGAACAATATATAGAACAGTCTAAATAACCAGTTATGATTATGAAAAAGATATTCTTTTCCCTATCAGTTGTATTCTTGTACAGCGTGCAGGAGATATGCGCACAGATACCTGTGACTGATGGTGCTGCATTGAGCACGAACGTCGGAAATCAAATTACTAATGCGGCTACCTGGGGTAAACAGCTTCTTAATTTGCAGGAGCAGTCCTCTATATTGACGAAAACACTGAAATTTGTGACGGATGTATCGGCGGCGGTACGGGATGTTGCTTATGCAAAATCCTTATTGGAGCGTCAGATATATATTGTTGACAGATGTACAGAACTGTTAAAACGTGCGGATGGCTTAGATGTTTCACTTTATAGGAATGTGGAGAGTTCCGTTTCGTCTGTGCTTGTGAATAACAATTCACTTATTGATTTGCTTACTTCAACACTGACGACCAGATTTAAAATGAATGATTCGGAGCGTTTGAATACGTTGATGAGCATAAAAGCGGAGCAAACCCAATTGCTTCAGAACCTGCACACAACCGATATGATTATATCCACTTCCATTAATACCAAAGACATAATGGATTACCAATTATTTAGATGACAATGGAAGAAAATATAGGAAATATCAAGTCCATAGAGATAGCATACGAACGTACTCAAGAATATATCGTATATGATTCTTTTAAAACTGTGATGATTGCGATAGTCTTGTTTTTAGTTTTCATGAAACTGTTCGATGAGTATCAGAAAAACATTACAAATAATAACAATACGTTTGATTTGGGTAGCTATTGGGGACATATTAGGATTTATATAATTGTATGTGTGATTTCCACTTCTGCCGGTACGATATTTAATCTGGTTGAAAATGTTTTTGGTGAACTTCAGACTAACCTGATTAATGGTTTTGGCGGTGATCTTTCGGATAAAGCCTTCCAAAGTATGAGAGATTTGGTCCACAAACAGGTCTTGGCTACACAGGCTGCTCAGGGACAGCATATGGAAATATTTGTCGGGCAGGGTTTTTTTGAACTTTTGGGAACTACCTTAACCGCCACCCTTATGTCAATAGGTGTCTTTATCTATAAATACACTTATACTTTCTTTATTCTTGGTCGGTATATGTGGTTGCTTATGCTGGAATTGATTGCTCCCGTAGCTATAATGCTTGTTATCCATGAAAATACCCGTAGTTATTTCTATACATGGTTGAAAAATATGCTGATTTGCTATATGCTTATTCCAATGTTTCTTTTGGCTGAGAAGTTTTCCAATGAAGTGGCTAATTTCTTTATGGAAGGGATAAAAGGAATCGAAGCTACCGGTGACATTGCTGTTTGTATGGTGATATGTGTAGGGGTTTGGGTCAAAATAAAAATGTTCGTAGTCGTTCGTACAAAATCATCTCAATTATTTTAAACATGAAAGATAAAATGAATAATGGTAACTTGCTCTTAGTATTATCGGCTATATTCACCTCCTTTAATTCTAAACGGGCAACGTGGAAGGTAAAACTGGTACTTGCAATCCTTGCCATTATGATAAGTATATTAATAACATATCTCAGAAGATTAGTCTATTAAAATGGAAAATATAAATAAAAAACTCTTGATTGAGAAGTTCTGTGCTTATGTATCGGCCAAACGCAAGCAAGCATTATATCTGAAATTATTCTTCGTGTCCGCTACAGTCGTTATTGTGTCTGTGCTATTCTATGCCTATTCGATAACAAAGCATGCATCAGAGCAGATATTGGTAGTCAGTACTGGCGGGCAGTTTCTCCCTACCGAAACGATGGAGCTTGATCAATTATACAAGACTTTGCTTGCTGCTCATTGTTATTCAGTGAGTTATTACGTCAATAGCTTTAACGTGAATAATATCAAAAACAACCAGTCACGTGCGGCCTTTTTGGTAAATCAAGCGGAACTTAATGCCATATATGGTAAGTACAAATATGATCAGGCATATTCGGATGCAATCAATAAGGGGGTGGTTTATCAATGCGAATTTAACCAAATGGAGAACATCAGAAGTATTGATAACGGCAGCATGTATGAGGTTGTCTTTACATCAATTCTCAGTATTGTGGATAACATTGGCATGAAGAAGTTCCAAATCTTGTCAAAGGGTACAGCCATAAGAGTTACACCCCGTTTCCCTGAAAATCCTACGGGGTTTTATTTCAAGAATTATACCCAGGAATATTATCCAATAAATTAAAAGATAATGGAGAAAAGAAAAAAGAATATATTGATTATCAGTGGTTGTCTTGCGGTATCCGGGGTGTTATTGCTATCTATCTTCTCAACTGAACCGGTTCCGATGCCAGAGCAGCAGAGTCAAGAAGTCTCTCTCCGTGCAGATGTAAGTGATGTTTCTTTGTCGGATATGCTGGTAACTATAGAAAAACGTAAAAGCGTTTCCAATCTTAACTCATCTTCCGAGTTGGCCTATAATAATGCTTCTTCCCTATCGGTGGAACAAGTTGACGATCCTGAGGCAGTTGCTCGTGTGCAGGCTCTTATCCGAGCCAATAAAGAAAATCTTTCTTCCGGACTTCAGGATATAGAGACGGAACGTAATGGCGATATGATATCTTCAAAGAAAAACGATGCTTTCGTCCGTGAGCGTTGGCAACTTTCAAATGAAGAAAATACGAATAGGGAAGAAGTCGAGGAGTTGGATAGTGCTGAATTCTCTGAGCCTGCTGTCCCAACAAAGCCCTCTCCATTTCATACCATTGCCCTTACCAGCACGACGAATAGGAACGCGATAAAGGCATACGTCCATTCAGAACAAGTAGTAATGGCCGGTAGTACGCTGAAAATGCGTTTGGGAGAGGCTGCATATACGGATAATGGGGTTAAAATACCCAAGAACTCACCAGTATTCGGTATTGTCACCAGTATTGACGGTGAACGTGTAAATGTACGGATTACCCATATTAATGTTAATGGTAATATTCTCCCATTCGAAAAACAAGTGTATTCAAAAGACGCCCTTTTAGGTATTTATGTTCCCGGTAATCCTAAAGCAGATGCTACGAAAGATGTTACCGGTGGTGCTTTAGACGGTTTGCCAACCAGCGGGATTCCCGGTGTTGATGCTGCTGCACAGATTGCCGGTGTGGTTGCCAGCAGTGCGGCCAATGCCGGCAAACAGGCCCTATCGAAAAATGTGCGAAAAATCAAGGTCACCATTAAAACGAACTATGAGATATACCTTCGCCCGGATGAAAAAAATAGATAAAGATGAAAGCTATCGAACGGCAACCGCTGTTTGGGCATACCACCGGAAGACATGGAAAGGCCATGTGGATGTGCTTTATGAAATTACCAATTAACGTATGACAAAAAAGAAAGGAACAAATGAAAAAAAAATTATTTTCCCTATTGGTTATATTTTTGTGTTGTATACATATAGAAAATTTATATGCCCAGACTTTCGACAATGGTGTTTCTTCTGCTGATAATTCTGTAACATTACAGGAAATTCATTCATCGTCGTTTTCTGTATCAACCAATAAGACCTTCCATCTGATTTTTCCTAATGAGGTGAAATATTTTTCAATAGGTGATGAGAATGTGGCTGGAGAAAAGATAGATGCTTATCCTTGTGCAATTCGTTTGAAGTCTGTCGTCCCTTCTTTTGAGGGTTTAACGAATATGAGTGTAGTAACGGCTGATGGCCAATATTACAGTTATAATATTTCGTTTGCTCAGGAGCTTCTTGAAACTTACTTGCAGGTGGGGAAAGATTATAAGCAACCACCAGTTATAGCGGTAAATGATAACCAACAGAGTCATTTAATATTTCCTGATAAAATAATCTATGTCGATTACGGAACGACGGATGTAGAGGTCGTGAAAGCTTCCGGCGTGGATAATATTGTTGCTGTTCGTGCATCTGCTGCTTTTGATCAGCAGACGAATGTTACGGTGATTACTCACTTCGGGAAGTTCTACACTTTTAATCTGGAGTTTGCGGAGAAACCGTCCCGACTCTCTTTTGTGGTTGATCCGGCTGCTAATGTTGCGAACAAACGTGTGGCTTTGCTGGATAACAAAGAGCTGAATAGTGTGCAGCGTGAGAATCTGCGGAAGGAGATTAATTCTCGTTTTCAATCTCTCAACAAGTTCTATAAAGATTATGCCGGTATCCGATTTGCCATAACCAATATCTTTATAGATAAGGATATCTTATTTTTCAAATTCAAACTGACCAATTACAGTAATATTGATTATGTACCTGATTTTGTCCGTTTCTATATTCAGGATTCCAAAATCCGGAAGAAAACAGCTATTCAACAGATTGAACAGACACCGTTGTTCTTTTTTGACCTTCCGGAACGTGTTTCCGCGCATGAAACCAAAAGTTTTACGGCTGCCATGAATAAATTTACCATTCCTGATAAGAAGAAGCTCATAATAGAAATGCAGGAGCTTGGCGGTGGCAGACACTTTATCTATAAACTGGATAATGAGCCTATCATATCCGCTGAAATCCTTAATCCGGGAGCAAAAGAAAAAAGTCTATTACCCCCAAAACAAGTTTTTTATTGAAATGATTAAGCTGTTACTGACATTATTCATTTTAGGTAGTGTTCCCATATCACTTTTGGAAGAGCTTGCTGTCAGGTCCACCTCCCTGTCACCTATATTGGAAGTGGCGGATTTATACCGGTCTGCGGGCATGCTTGACTATCTGCCTTTACGGCAGCCGGTTCGTGGAGCCAGGCGCATATCTTCTCCCTATGGGGTACGTCAGGACCCGTTTACGGGAAAGCAGAAATACCATTCCGGGATTGATTACGCTTGTGACCTGGCCACGACTGTATATGCTACAGCTGACGGTACGGTCAGCTTTGTCGGTCAGCGTGGCAGTTATGGCAAATGCGTAGAGATTCGTCACCGGTATGGATTCAATACTATTTACGCCCATCTTTCCGGATATTATGTAAGAAAGGGAACGTATGTTCCAGCCGGCAAGGTGATTGGTTTCGTAGGAAGTACCGGACGAAGTACTGGATACCACCTGCATTATGAAGTAAGAAAGAATGGGCGCATGGTAAAGCCTTTATTTATTAATAAACATTATTCAGCGACATGGAAATGACAGAACATGATGAGAAAAAAACACAGCAAATGAACAAGGAGAAAGAAAAAATAATCCTGCTTAGTATGGCCAGGTACGGGTATGCGGCAATGCCCCAGGATTATAATTTTCTCAGACGCCATTCATTACTGAATATATATCTTGAGATTGTAGACCGGTCAATAAAAGGTGGTGACATACGCCTGTTGGAGAAGTCGGTAAAGAGTGATGCTTCGTTGCATGCAGCATCTATCCAGAGTGACTTTGCTTGCCTGAAAGAGTATAAACTGTCAGCTGGAAACAAGCAAGCCAAATTGTTCCTTGACGATAACAATTTTTATTGGAGAACATTCCTTAGTGAACTTAAAAAGAAAATGCCATGAATACACTTGTTCAATTGCATAGAATATTGGAGCTTCACAAATTAATCCGTTCGGAACGCACCGGTCATTATACTGACTTGGCTGCGAAGCTTCACGTCTCTGTCCGTACTATAAGTAATTATTTTGATGAACTCCGTGAAATGGGTGCTAAGATAGGTTTTGATGAGTTACATACCACTTATTACTATAAAAACGGTTTTGATATGGTTTATCGTTTTGAAATCAAAGTCTCCTCTACAGAGGATAATATGTTACGAGAGGAGCCTACTCGCATTTCTGATGGCTAGTTAGATAATGTGATTTTTCTGTTAAAATGCAATGTGATTGCATCTTGTATTTGCTATATTTGTTTAATAATTTAAATTTAAATTAGTTATGAGAAAGTTTAGTTTATTTACTCTATTGGCTAGCATGTTACTGGCCGTGGGCTGTGAGAGTGAAATGCTCGATCAGGAGATTAAGAAACCCGTATTTAAAGATGGTCAGGCGAGTATTACCATTATGGGTGATAGTATGATAACAACGCGCAGTACCAATGGGCGTGTAGAGTTCTCTGGCGGTTACGCTACCGGTGCGGGGTTGTATGACGGAAAAGCGGATGCTGTGGTAGAAGCTGTACCTTATTCAGGTTATCAACTTGTAAGTTTTACTGGTGGGCCTATTGGTGGAAACTCTAGCCAATTCAGTGGTGCTAGCCAATATGGTTTTAATGTAAATAATCAAGATTGGCGATTTAGTGTGTCTTTTAAGAAAGAGTACACAATTGCAGTCAGTGCCGATACAGGTGGCTCTGTGTCAGGTGGCGGCACAGTTCTTGAAGGAGAAAATTGTACTGTAAATGCTTCAGCAAACTCCGGATATTCTTTTGAAGGATGGTATGAGGGAAATACGAAAGTAAGTTCTTCAGCCAGCTATACTTTTGCGGTTAGTTCTAACAGAACTTTCTGCTTTTATTTGACGTGATAAATTACTTTTCATATCAATAGGTTTTGTTTCTAAAAACAACAATGAAATCTTGTTAATTTTCTTAATGATACAAATCTACATACATTTTTCTATTTTCTAAAAAATCCTTTAGGATATTACAATATATTAACTCTTAGGGGAGTGATATTTGTTGATCCTTATATCTGTTTATTATTGGGGCGTTCCCGCTCCGGTCGTTTCCTAAGTTTGATTTAAAAGTTCAAGGCAAGGTATATATAAAACGACTAATACAACAAAAAGACGCATAAAGTATCAAAAATGTCGTATTTAGAGGGTGCTTTTCTCGCACAATGTGCGCGCGAGGAGCGGTAGAGTAGGACATAGATAGTCGATGTCTAAGATAGAAACAGGCTCATAGGTTTGCTATTGTTTGCTTACTTTCGGAAAAAGATGCGGAAAAACAAGAAGGAAAACAAAGACAAAGTCCCCCCCTAAATCCTCTTCTTTCCGCTTTGTCTTACCCGTAATTGCATCGACGACGTGTGCGCCTACGGTCTTGATGGTGTCTATCGTGGTTTCTTTGGCTGCCTTGGCCGTGCAGAGTTCTGCCACCTCTTCTGTCAGCTGTTCGACTTGTGAGGTCTTGGCCTCTATCTTGTACTGGAGGGCATCGACATGCTTTCGGCTGCTCGCCTGTCCCCGTTCCATGACCAGGCATTCGGTCTGCATACTGGTGTAGTCCATATTGGAGAGCCTGACATTCCAGCCCTGTTCGTTGTACATTCTCCAGACGATATGAGCATGGAGGTTGGGCTTCCATTGTCTGGTTGCCGTGTGTCCCTCGTCCCGGTGGACGTGGATCTTCAGCGGCACAAGCCCGAACTCCTTCTGGCATCGGGCGCAGGACTCCTTCAGGTCTGAAAGTGTGGTGGTGTCTCTGATGCCCGCCACCCCTTCCTTGAGCGGGATGGCATTCTTTTGGAGTTTGTGTCCGGTATGCTTCTTCACGTCCTGCTGGATGCGCTTCAGCTCTGCGGCCAGACTTTGCTCGGTATAGCTGTATGACTCGTTGAGATGTGTCAGGTCCTGACGGATATAGGAGAGCTGCCTTCTCACTTGTTGTGCAGCTCGGATCCTGTGGTGTCGCAGGCCTTGATGTGGATGGATGTCTTCGCCATGGTCGTACGGATTGGGTTATGGGCGGCAGAGGGCTTGCCCCTCGGAGAGCGCACCAACTTTAGCCGAAAGCGTTCAAGGTTGATAATATGCTATCAACCTGCAAGTAGGTTTCTCCTGCAGCGAAGGTAAGCACTTATTCTGAAAGTAACAAAAAGTCCTCTTCTAATGTTTGTGTTAGAAGAGGACTTTCGCATTATTTAATCTTTAAAGATGATATCTGCAAGGTAAGTTAATAATAAGGCTATAATAATAGCTGCCCACCAAAGCATAAATTCCTTTAAAATACAAAATGTTAATATTAAAAAAGTAGTTCCAAATAGAGCTTCTGCTATTATATTCTTATTTAAAAGCATCTTGATCCTTTTATTAGAACGTACTATTGTTAATAGTATGGCTATTGTAGCAAAAATATAGATCCAATACCCATATTCACCATCTGTAATATGTCTGAACATAATACAGGCTTTTAAATTCTCATTATTCCTTCTGCGATAGCAGCATCCACTGATCCTGCAGCAGCATTAACAACAATCGATCCTGCAATAGTTAATACAGCACCACCAGGGCCGAATATTAATCTACCAATGGATCTTCCTATGCCTTTCCAAATGCCTCTTACTGCACCTATGGCATCACCGATAATAACAACCTTTGCAGTGTTGCTAATTCTAGTATATGGAGTGTTTTTCGTCCAATAATTATAGCTATCTTTTGTTACTGCAATAGTATTAAGTAAACTCGTCATTTCTTCCTCAGGAAGTCCAGATTTTGATCTTACTTCCATAGCCAATTGATCAAGATAATTTGTGTAATTAGGTAATTCAATGTTAGCAAACATTGAATTTAAGTATCCTTGGACTGCAGGCTTTATTTTGAAATTCTGATACAGACTTCTTAATTCAGCACTTCCTGTTGTAGGACTTATAGGAGACGAACTATGGGCGAATTTCTTCATTAAGGTTTTATTATTAGTGTCGTTCCAATAATTGCTCACCTCTTTTTGTAGAGTCGCTTGTTCCGTTGCAGTAAGGGCTCTTCCTTCTTTTTGGGAAATATATTTTTGTGTTCCCTTTAATACGGCATTTTGTGTTACTGCATATCTTTGAGAAGAAGTCATTTGACTAAGTTCAATTTTTTGTTCCTTTAAAATTTCTTCGGCGCATGTTAAAACTGAGCTGTGTAGAGTTGAAATTTCTTCAAAACTCAAATCGGTTTCGGTTTTAGTTTTGTTTACCTCAATAAATTCATCATTAGAGCAAGAGTTAAAGAATAAAAGGACCAAACAAGATAATAAAAAAACAACTTTTTTCATAAGACCTCCTTTTTTTATAGATTAACGTTTCTAATTTAATAAAAAAATCTTTCGTTATATGAAAAAATACATCTTTTAACTATAATTCCTTGAGTTTCCTTTTGATAGCTCCAATAACATACCCTTTAGGGTTATCGGCAAAGCGTGCGCCTTTCTTCAATTTTCCCAAGAACCCCATGAAATCGGGGATGCGGTTTTGTCCCTCGATAAGGATTTTCTTGTTCTTGTTCTTGTTGATTTCATCAGACTTGAAGTCAAAGGAGAATTTGAGGTAGTCATATATGTTGTTCTCCAACTGGAGCCGTGCTGTAATTTTAGCCATGCGCGCCTGTTCCTGTAGTGCTGGATCTTTTCTGTCTTCATAAAAAACAGAGAATAGAGTCCAACCAATTATCTTTTTTCCTGCTTTTTCTTCTTTAGCCACAAAAGAGTATGGATAGGATTCATCAAGTTCTTTTTTGGCTACATCGATGACTTTTCCCAGAAAGTCGTTTACACTCATACTCGTCTGCTATCCCTAACGCAATGTGATTCAAGAATGCTCTTTGATATAAAGGTACGCATAGGGATAATAATATAATATGTTGATAATCAGAGAAATATGTTGAAAATATTGTGCTAAAAATTTGGCAATCTCATTGAAAATCACTATCTTTGTAATGTAATCAATGAGAGATTACAAGCATTTAATAAACTTAAAACTGCTTTAGCTGGCAGGATAAAGAACAGCAAACCTATTTATGGAAAATTCCAAAAAAGCAAAGAAAGCCGTTAATGAAGTTTCTTTAGTAGATTTGTCTTTAATTGACAAGAGTACTTTTAATCCTCGTAAAAAGTTTGATGAAACGGCTCTTGATGAATTGTCTGAAAGTATCAAGCAACAAGGACTTTTACAACCTATCAAAATTCGCCCTATTACGGGAACAAATCGTTATGAGATTGTTTTTGGTGAGCGCAGATATCGTGCTGCACTTATTGCTGGATTGAAAAAAATTCCTGCAATGATTTCAGTTATGTCAGATGATGAAGCGGAAGATGCTGCTATCGTTGAGAATTTACATAGGAAAGATGTTGCCCCCTTAGAAGAAGCAGAGGCTTATGCCAGATTGATTGAAAAAGGAAAAGATGATATTAATTCATTAGCTGTTAAATTTGGGAAGAATAAAGTATATATTAAGGGACGGTTACAATTGCTAAACCTCATTTCAGATTTTCGTGATTTGTTAGATACAGAGGATATTAATTTAGGAGTGGCAGGTGTCTTGGCAAATTATGAAAAAGAACTGCAACAAGATATTTTTGATAACCACTTTGGGCGAAATTGTGCACCGTATGCTTTATGGAGCGATTATCGTGCATCAAAATTGCAAAAAAGTATTAATGATTTGTATTCAACCAGGTTGGAGAATTGTTCTTTTGATAAAACGGAATGTGAAAGTTGTCAGTTTAATACTGCAACATTTTCATTATTTGTTGGAGAGGACTGTACAGGAAAGTGTCTTAAAAAGGAGTGTTTGAGAAAAAAGCAGGTAGCTTACATTGTAGAAAGTAGCATTAAACTGCAACAAGAAAAGCCCGAATTGCAGATGTGTTATGATAGCATTTGGGCAACTAGTCACGAAGCGATAGAACAGTTAATCGAAAAAGGCTTTGATATTCAAACAGTGAACTTGCTTGACAGTTATCTTGATGCAGAACCCGAAATGCCTAATAAGGATGATTTTGAAACAGAAGAAGAATATGAGGATGCACAGAGTGGGTATGAGGAAGAACTTGCGGATTATCAATCGGAATTGTCGGAAAGGGATGAACGATTATCGAAAGGTGAAATAAAAGCCTATATTCAGATTACGGATAAATGTGCAAGAATTGCTTATGCCGAGGTTGACGAAACTGTAGAGGGAACGGGAGAAGATAATATGCAGGGAGAAACAGAAGAGGGCTTTTCCGATGGTGTCGAAATTAAGCACAATCCCGAAGTAGAAAAACTACAGAAGAAAATAACCCGCAATAATGAGCTGTGCAGTGAAAAAATCGTTGAACGACAAAAGGAGCTGATTAAAAAAATGGACATTCCAAGTTGTACCATATTGGATGTTGAAGTTGCCCTGATGTATTCTTTTATGGCAAAAAGTATGGATGTAAAATCTTATGGAAAGTTGGAACTAGGCAAAGAAGTATATAGGACTGACTATGTGGATTTTCTTGAATTGACAGAAGAAAAAAAGAACATCATAGTGAGAGGCTTCATTGCTTCACATCTTAAGGAAATTTATATTGGTGGAATTAAAGCGCAGGAAAACAGCCCGTTGAGAGCCTTTCTTAATCTGCATGAAGCGGAAGAGGTAGCGAATATTGATATTGAATTGAAAAGTGTTTATAAAAATCGCAATAACAGACTGCAAGAACGTATTGAAGCGATGAATGAGAGAGACTGAATATAATTGATAAACTATATAGCAGGGAGTTTTGTCTCCTTGCTATAAAAAGACACGATATGAAATTTACTTTTACTATAATTGAAACATTGGAGAAAAAAGTTGAGGTTGAAGCTGAAGATTATAATGAAGCCAAAAATACAGTAGAACGAATGTATTATGATGAAGAAGTGGTGCTGACTGCGGATAATCATACAAATACCGAATTTGAACTGACTATTAAACTACAGTAGGCGTATATAATTGTTGGTGGCGATTAGATTGAACTAAGACGCCACCCTTTTAAAATTTGTGGTCGGCTTCGCCGACCGTTGTTTCATAATGTTGTCCTTGTTTTGCAAGACATGTTTTCTTGTTCATACGCTTTTTTTCCCCACCCACCCTCTAAGGTTGGCGGGCATTTGCTGATTGTCAAGTGTAAAGTATTCAATAATCAGCAAATACCCTTGTTGCTTACCCCTTTTTCCCCCTGGCTATATGCCAGGGAGAGCGGATGTATCTTTTACCCTATTGGGGTAGTTCCTCATATAGCAATCGGTAGTTCTAATATGATAATCTGTCTTTTTGTATTGGCAAAGCTATTTCCGGAACTGAAAATATTGGAAATTTTTATTGCAGAAATCTCCAGTCCGTAAACGGATAGTATTTCTTAAAAAAATTTGCACTATTTATTTCCGGAGCTTTATAGCCAATACAAAAAGACAGATTATCGTATTAGAACAGGACTTTAAAAAAAAGTCACTACCCGGATAGGGAAAAACAAAAAACTGCATTATGGAACTGATAACAAAAGAACTAGAGAGAAAGTTTTCAAACTATCCTATCTATTCGCAAAAGAGTATGATGTTGGATGCAAAAGTGATTGTGAAATATTTTAATCCTATGGGAGCAGGCACATGGCTTGTAACGGAAGCAGAACAGTTGCTAGATGGGGATTGGAAGTTTTTTGGATATATGCACATTTTCGAATGGGAGTGGGGCTATGTACTTTTATCGGAACTTCAAGAAGTCAAACTCCCGTTTGGGTTAGGTATCGAGAGGGATTTACATCTTGCTGATGACGTCACAGTGAGAAACTGCATATTAAAATAGAGTGAAATATGAAAACATGTGTTCCAACAGAAATAAGAAGTCTTGAACGTTCAATTGCCAGCCTTGCATATAAATGCAAGGCTGAAGTAAGCACTATTTTTGATGATTTTCTGACTTACGTCATTTATGGATTTTCGCCTGGAGAAAAATCTCTTGAAGACTGGAAATATGGGAAAGAGGAGACGGTCATGTTCTATCAGATGTATGCAGAATGGGTACAGATAATGAATGTGCAAGTCGATGCTTTAGGGTGGTATGATGTTTTGGGGGAGTTGTATATGTCTTGTGTGGCCGGGAATACACGAAAACGAAGCAACGGGCAGTTTTTTACTCCGCCACATATATGTGATTTGATGGTAGAACTTTGCGGTTCACAGGACAATTCTGGAGAACTTTGTAGTGACCCGGCTTGTGGAAGTGGAAGAAATCTTCTTGCTTGGCACGCAAAACATCTAAATAGTTATCTTTGTGCTGAAGATATGGACCGTACTTGCTGTTTTATGACTGTTTGCAATTTTCTTATACATGGTTGTGTTGGAGAGGTAATTTGGCATGATTCACTTTGCCCGGATACCTTTTATGATGGTTGGAAAGTAAATGAGGTATTGGCTGTTACAGGGTTGCCGACAATTCGTCGAATCGCAAAAGAAGAGTCTATTGTTTGGCAAAATTGGCAAAATCAAAAAAATAATGTACGAGTAATCAATCCTGTAAAAAAGAATAATATTCGAGAAAAACGGGAAGAAGCTAAAAGATTGCAGTTAAATTTGTTTGATTGATGCAATTAGAGCAGCTCCTATAAATGGGGCTGTTCCTTTAAAATTTTGCTCGGCAAAAGCCGACCTTCCCACTAGTTCAATCTCCCCCCTGTTAAGGTCTGTTTCTTGAAAGGAACTATTTCATGTACGCCCATGCTCTGTATGACTTTTTATACCAAACAGTTCCTATCAAGACTTATTCCCTCCTATGTTTTAACAAATAGGGAAATGAATAATATATTGATAATCAGAAAAATAGTTTAAAAATATTGTGCTAAAAATTTGGCTATCTCATTGAAAATCACTATATTTGTAGTGTAATCAATAAGGGATTACAGACATTTAACAAACCTAAAACTGCTTTAGCTGGCAGGATAAAGAACAGCAAACCAATTATGAGTAGATTAGATATTTTGAAAGCATCTTTAGAGAAAAAACAAGCAAAGTTTTATGAGAAATTGAATGAGCATTTTGCAGATGTAAGAAGTGCTAACGGGCAACCCCTTAATGATAAGAAAAACGGCGCTTCAACTATGAAACGTTGGGATAAGCAGAATAATGTTCTTTCTAATATGGAAAAAGAAATTGAAAAAACAAAAATGGCAATTGAACGTGAAGAAAGCAAAATAAGACGCATTGACTGCAACAAGGATATAATGCCAGAAGAAATTCAAGTATTGATAGACAACGGTACTTTAAGGCAATGGGGTAAATACCCTCATATCATGTTTGTAGAAGGTGTAGATAAAGCTCGTATTATATGGGATGATAAGAAAAAACTTGTTATGCACAAGTTTGTGAGTTCCATCACTGATAAAGAGCAGAGAAAAAAGTTTGCCCAAATATATAATTCACTTCATACTTCTGTTAATAAAAAATAGATAACCTGGTAGCCTTCGGGCTACCACAATATTCTACAGTTCTATTAGCTTCCGAGCAACCGAAAAGAAAAAAATAGTAATAAGAAAAGGATATTTATGAAAACATTTGAAGGAACATACACTATTAAATGGGGTAAAAACACAACTCTTGATATAAGGCCTATTACTTTTGATTGCATATCAAAAGAAGAACTTCGAAAAGAGCAACAGCGTATTGTTGCTGCTTTTTCCGAAGGTGATGATAAAGAAAGTCCTTTCTTCTAAAAGTGGCATGATAGTTTTATATCACCACATTCTGTACAGTTTAATATGAATGAACGAAAGTGATTTTAAGTTAAGATAATGTGGATATGAATGATAAGAAAAGGTTTACATTAAGATTGGATGAAGAAGAATATAAGGAATTATTCAGGATAAAGGGGCTAATCGGCGCAAAGACCAACACTAAGGCAATCCAATATTTAATTTCTCATTTTGTGGAATTAAATAATCGTTATATCGAAGAGATTAATAAAAACGCTGCATTAAAGGAGAAGTACAGGAAACAAGACCGTTGTGTTGAAAATCTATTAAAAGCGTTCGGGGCTTTGAAAGAGCTTAAATGCCTTGAGGTTATATTACCAGAAAAAGAGCATGTGAAAAAATGAATATGGGGAATCATATTATAGATTTGTGTCTTACGATAAATATATTGTTAGCTTTTCTGGCGGAAAGGATAGTACAGCTACTTTCTTGTATCTCCTTGAACATGGAGTTCCTGTTGAGCGAATAGAGCTATGGCATCAGGAAATAGACGGCCGGGAAAAGACTTTTTTTGATTGGGAAATAACTCCTGATTATTGCCGGCGTTTTGCTGAAGCTTTTGGCGTAGCTATTTATTTCCAGTGGAAAGAAGGAGGATTTTACCGGGAACTGGTGAGGAAGAATAGTCTCACAGCTCCTAATTGCTTTGAGCTGCCATATGGTGGAATAGATAGAACAGGTGGTCAACGTGGAAAGTTGTCTACCAGGTGTAAATTTCCACAATGTTCTCTAGATTTAAAAGTAAGGTGGTGCTCCAGTTATCTGAAGATCGATGTTTGTTCATCGGCCATCATCAATCAGTAACGCTTTCGGGGCATCCGCACATTAGTATTATCCGGTGAAAGAGGAGAGGAGTCGGCGGCAAGGGCTAAATATAATATATTTGAGCCGGATCGCGCAGACCTTCGAAATGGGAAGTGCTTTATTAGGCACGTTGATAGGTTTCGTCCTATTCGGGACTGGAAAGAACAACAAGTGTGGGACATTATAAAGTGATACCGGATAAGAGTACATCCATGTTATTACATGGGATGGAGGAGATGTTCCTGCAAATTTAGTATCTTTGGCAACAAAAATCAGTTTGCCAGTGCTGCAAGTATCAGTCTGGAACAGATAAGTAGAATAATAAAGTTGGAGCGGGATTTTGGATATACTTTAAAAAGAGAACTACCTTAAATCCGCAACTCCATTCCCGAAGTGCTACCTACATAAAGAGAAATGGACTTTTGATTCGTAAGATAACCATT
>ENA-UEPV01000155-UEPV01000155.1-human-gut-metagenome-genome-assembly--contig:-NODE-155-length-43906-cov-9.461087_pt1 | contig 43906 bp, 39 predicted proteins | sample MGYA00242942_ERZ507925 | MGnify/ENA primary metagenome ERZ507925 (study PRJEB26167, sample SAMN06115453) | human gut metagenome | host: Homo sapiens | place: China:Fujian | collected 2015-08-26... | reverse complement strand
TATTCTTTCTGTCCAATTTGAAAATTGAAGACAGGCATATCGACCCTTTCACCGGAAAGAAGCATATTCATATGTTTGTTAAACAATTCTATATCTATAGCATGCAAATCTTCAAAATTATAATCACCATTCTCGTCAACAGGTGTGTTTTCTCTTTCAACAAAATAGTTGTCAACAGCTATAGGATGCGGTTTATATCCGTTAGCCATCAGCTGAATTGATAATCTGTGTGAAAATGTTGTTTTTCCCGATGATGACGGTCCGGCTATCATTATGAACTTTGTTCCGGGTCTTTTCTGAATCATCTTGACAATATCATATATTTTCTGTTCCTGCAAAGCCTCACAGACAAGCATAAGCGAACCCATTTCAGAATTGGTAATATGTTCATTTAATGCACCAACAGTGTGGATGTCCAGCATGTCGGCCCACTGTGTTGACTCTTTTAATACATTAAAAAGTTTTGCCGGAGGATTGAATTGTGGCACTTCATCTGGTTTTTCTTTAACAGGAAGCTGAAGTACAAATCCTTCATCATATTCAAATAAATCAAATGTCTTTAAAATACCTGTTGATGGTGCCATATATCCATAATAATAATCTTCATATGTTCCAAGTGAATAAACATTAACATATGAACCTCTGCGATATTTAAAAAGCTTTGTTTTATCTTCCATCCCATGCTTTTTAAAGAGTTCTATGGCTTCTCTTGTCTTCATGAGTCGTTTCTTGATAGGCATATCGAGTTCAACAAGCTCTTTCATCTTCGCTTTTACTTTATCAAGAAATTCCTGTGTAGGTCTGACATCACCATATAATTTGCAATATAGTCCTTTGCCTATTGAATATTCAATACTTACTTTTTCTACTTTTTCCCATTCAGGAATCTTCTTCATTGCATCAAGCATAAGCAGAACAACACTTCTTCTGTACGTCTCATTGCCAATCGATGTCTGTGTCGTAACAAATTCTATCTTTTCATCTTCAACAACTTTATCTGAAATCTCCTGAAGTAATCCATCTGCTTTCACAAGAATTATTCTGCCATCATAATCCCTTTGTGCCTCTTTTACAATTTCTGATACTGTTTTTGCCATAATACATCTCTCCAGTTTATAACATTATTTTATTTATAAAACTCCAATGCATACTTAATACATTCTAAATCAAAATCGAGTTCTTTTAACCGTCCGGCAATTTTATCATTATTAATATTTTCAAGTTTATTTCTTACACCTTGTGAAATTCTTAATTCTCTCAACAGATATTCTCTTAAACTTTTATTTTTTCCCTTTAAAAGTTCTTCTCCGTATCTGTAATATACTTCTTTTTCTGTATCACCTGTGCAAATAAGTTCATTTTTATATCCATTGCGTCTGCAGTCAATAATAACATAAAACTGTCCATCTTCGCTTATCATATACTCTTTTACTGTTTCATATCCTGACTCCGAAAGATACTTTCTGAATTCTCGGATTTCTGACTGCGGTGATAATATAAGCTGTGTATTTTCTGATATTTTACTGCTGCCATTTTCAAGAATTGACTGTATAAGCTTTCCACCCATTCCACATATTGTAATTGTATCAGCCTCATTTTCAGCCAGTTTATAAAGTCCGTCTGAAAGGCGGAGTTCCACTTTCTGCGAAACTCCATATAATTTAATATTTTCAGCTGCCTTTTCAAGCGGTTTTTTTCTCACATCCATTGCGATTACCTTTGATGCAATGTTATTTTTTGCAACATGCACAGGAAGGTAGCCATGGTCTGTTCCTATATCAGCAAGCACTCCTCCCGGATTAATAATACCAGCAACACACGCCAGTCTTTTTGAAAGTTTAAATTCATTCATGTTCAATTATCCATCCATAATTTAGTCAAGATAATCTTTGAGTTTACGGCTTCTGCTTGGATGTCTTAACTTTCTTAATGCCTTGGCTTCTATCTGACGTATACGCTCTCTTGTAACATTGAACTCTTTACCAACTTCCTCAAGTGTTCTCGCTCTGCCATCATCCATGCCGAATCTTAATCTTAAAACTTTCTGTTCCCTCTCTGTAAGTGTTCCAAGAACTTCTACAAGCTGCTCTTTAAGAAGTGTTGAAGCTGCTGCCTCGGCAGGTACAGGAACATTGTCATCCTGAATAAAATCGCCAAGGTGACTGTCTTCCTCTTCGCCGATAGGTGTTTCAAGAGATACCGGCTCCTGTGATATTTTTTGAATCTCACGTACTCTTTCTACCGGAATATCCATAGCTTCAGCAATTTCTTCAGGAGATGGCTCTCTTCCCAATTCCTGAAGAAGCTGTCTTGAAACTCTTACAAGTTTGTTAATTGTCTCAACCATATGAACTGGTATTCTAATTGTTCTAGCCTGATCAGCTATTGCTCTTGTAATAGCCTGTCTTATCCACCATGTTGCATAGGTACTGAATTTATATCCTTTTCTGTAATCAAACTTCTCAACAGCCTTGATAAGACCAAGATTTCCTTCCTGGATAAGATCAAGGAACAACATTCCTCTTCCCACATATCTTTTTGCAATACTTACAACAAGACGAAGGTTTGCCTCTGCAAGTCGCTTCTTAGCCTCTTCATCTCCCTGTTCCATCCTTTTAGCATATTCTATTTCTTCTTCTGCTGAAAGAAGCGGTACTTTACCAATCTCTTTAAGATACATTCTTACAGGGTCTTCAAGTCCCACACCATCAGGTACTGACAAATCAATTTTTTCAATATTAATTTCATCTTCATCATCAAGAATAATGTCGTCATCTTCTTCAACGTCCTCAGACATTTTTACATCAACATTATTTTTTTCAAGGAACTCAAAAACTTTTTCCATTTTATCTGCTTCAAAATCAGTATCCAGGAAATAGTTCATAATTTCCTGATAATCAAGAACATTTTTCTTTTTCTTTGCTATTGCAAGAAGCCCGTTGCACTTCTCATCAAATTTTTCTGCAAGTTCCTGTGCTTTTAAAGCTTCTTCATTTTCAATATCAGCCTCGCTCTGTGTTTTTGCTTCGCTTTCTTTTACCTTTTTAGCAGCAGCTTTTTTTACTGGTGCTTTTACCGTACTCTCCTGTACCTTGATTTCTTCTGTTACGTTTTCCTTTTTCTTTGCCATGAATATGGTCCTTCCTTCCATTTCTTTTTATCTAAATATGAATATAAATATTTTTCAGCTTCATCTGTTGCATCAGAAGTTCCTGCATCTGATGCCCGTCAGATGTATTATTAAGTGCATGCTCAAGACTGTTTGATTTCACTTTTATCACAGTGTCATTCAATGCTTTTTCCCGTTCATTTTTATTCAAATCATCATTTAAATCGGCACTGAATAATGCTGCAACTTCATTATGCTCTTCATCTGTCGCATATGTATTTATAATAGACGCCGGATTAACATATCCCTCATCAAACTGTGAATATAGCTTGTCTGCAACATCCCTTAAAAGTGGGTCGATAAAATCTGATGGTTCTATATATTCCTTAACTTTTTTAAATATCTCTCCATCATCTATCATCCATGTAAGCAGAATTTTTTCTGCCTGACGCACACCGCTGTCCCTCTTCTTTTTTGCTGTCTGCTGCATGGAAACTCTCGGTCTTTCATCTTTTCTTTCAAGAATTCCGCTTTGGTTTCCATAACTTGCCACAAGTTCCCTCATTCCATCCATCTGTATATTAAACTTTCTGCATACAGCATTAAGGTAATTATCTCTCTCAAGTTTCTGTGAAAAACCTGTGAGTTTTCTTGCTACCTCACGTTCAAATTCAGTTGAACTTTCAGGGTCACTTCTGTCATATTTTTTCTCAATAACGCCAATTTCATACATAAAACTGTTTGATGCATTATCAATCCGCTCCTGAAATGCCTCTGCCCCAAGAGCTTTTATAAACTCATCAGGGTCTTTATATGGCTGCATATTAATAACCTTTGTTGACAGTCCGGCCTCTTTAAGAATCGGAATTGCCCTCATCGCTGCCTTTGTTCCTGCCTCATCACTGTCATATGTTATTAACACCTGATCTGTATATCTTTTCATCAGCCTGGCCTGTCCCGGCGTAAGTGCGGTTCCAAGCGAAGCTACAGCCTGATTAAATCCGGCCTGATGCATAGATATTACATCCATATATCCTTCACATATTATCAGATTATTTTTTCTTGCCGTTCTTGCAATATTTAATCCATAAAGATTACGGCTTTTATCAAATAATTTTGTTTCCGGAGAGTTAAGATATTTAGGTTTTGCATCCCCCATAACTCTTCCACCAAATCCGATAACTTTATTATTGATATCCATTATCGGAAACATAACTCTGTTCCAGAATTTATCATTTATACCACGTTCATATGTAAATAATCCGCTCTCTTTAAGTAAATCATCATCATATCCTTTATCTTTCAGATACCGGTATAATGCTTTACTGTTCTGTCCGGAATATCCCAGCCCGAAACGGTTTATTGTCTCATCAGTTAATCCTCTTTTTCTAAGATATGACAATCCAACTTGTCCATTTTCGGATTTCAACTGATGATAATAATACGTTGCCGCTATTTTATTTATTTCCAGCAGTTTTGTTTTTAAATCCCGCTCCTGCTGCTCTTTTTGTGAATAACTTATCTCAGGCAGTTCCATGCCCACCCTGTCGGCAAGTGATTTTACTGCCTCAAGAAATGTAAAATTTTCATATTCCATAACAAATGTTATTACATTGCCACCAACCCCACATCCAAAACAATGATACAACTGCCTGCTCTGTGAAACTGAAAATGATGGTGATTTTTCATTATGAAAAGGACATAATCCCACATATGAACTGCCATTTTTCTTTAATTTTATATATCCTGAAATGACATCTACTATATCATTTCTTGATACAACTTCCTCAATCAGATCACTTGAATACATTTCTATCTATACCTTTCATATTCTTGTTGCATCTATACTTTCCATGATGCCGGTACAAATATTTCCTCAAACTTGGCAACCGAATACTGATCACTCATTCCTGCAATATAATCACAGACCACACGTTCAAGCGGTTCGTCCATTTTTTCAATAAACATTTTGTAATTATCAGGTAATGCATCAATATTATTCATATAATACTCATACAATTCTGTTATAAGTTTATATGCTTTTACTTCCTCACTCTTCGCTGTAGGATTCAGATACAAGCTTCCAAACATAAACTGCCTGAGACTTTGCATTGCATCTCCAATCTCCTCTGACATTACAATATCGTTTTTGTCCATACTATTTAATACAATATCATTAATCATTGTATTAAGTCTGGTTTTGGTGCTGTTGCCAAGAATTGATGTATAAATTTTAGGTATATCATCCTCACTGAATATCTTTGCACGTATTGCATCATCTATATCATGATTAATATATGCTATTTTATCTGAAAGACGGACAACTTTTCCTTCTAATGTTGATGGATTGCCCGATGTCCTGTGATTAACTATCCCATCACGTACCTCTTTTGTAAGATTCAATCCCTTTCCATCTTTTTCGAGAAGTTCTACAACACGTATACTCTGTTTATAATGACTGAATCCAAGCGGACATATTTCATTCAATGTTCTTTCACCTGCATGCCCGAACGGCGTATGCCCCAAATCGTGCCCCAGCGCAATTGCTTCCGTCAAGTCCTCGTTCAGCTGAAGACACCGCGCCAGCGTCCGGGCAATCTGCGCCACTTCCAGCGTGTGCGTCAGCCGCGTGCGGTAGTGGTCGCCTTCAGGCGCGAGGAACACCTGCGTTTTGTATTTCAGGCGGCGAAACGCTTTGCAGTGGATGATGCGGTCGCGGTCGCGCTGGAAGTCCGTGCGCATCGGGCAGGGGTCAATCGGCTTTTCGCGCCCGCGCGTGTCCTTCGCGCAGACTGCCCGCGGTGATAGACGCTGTGCCTCCTCCTGCTCCAATCGCTCCCTGATGGTCATCGTCGTTTCCCTCCTCTCTTTGCATTATAATTACAACATCGAGGGGCAAAAATCCTTGCGAAATCACAAATTTGACGCGAAAAATTCACACTTTACAAATCTGCGTTTTTATGCTATGATACTTACTGTATCAACAAATTCGCAACGGGAGGAAAACTGACCCCATGAAGAAGAAATCAACCGCGAAGAAAGTATTGCTGACCATCCTCGGCGTCCTGCTGGCGCTGGTGATCGTGCTGAGCGCCCGGGTGCAGAATATGTCCGTGGGTGCGGCAAGAGGGGTGTTCTTAGGCTACGCCCTGCTCAACGGCATGGTACTGAGCTACTATTTCCTTGCCTTTGATCTGGGCACACTGGTGCTGGCTTTCCTTGCCACCTCGCTGTACTTCGGTCTGATGGCAGTCTACGGCACCACCACCCACAAAGATCTGTCCGGCTGGGGCCCCAAACTGATGATGGCACTGTTTGCGCTGATTATCACCGGCTTCGTCGGTGTGCTGTTTGGCATGGGCTTTATGGGCACGGTGCTGTACTCCGGCATCGGTCTGGTGGTGTTCATGCTGCTGACCGCCTACGACACCCAGAAGCTGAGCCAGATGTACTCCTACTACGCAGGGGACAGCGAGCTGGCGGAAAAGGCTTCCATCTACGGCGCACTGACGCTGTATCTGGACTTCATCAACATCTTCCTGTATGTGGTGCGTCTGCTGGGTCTTAACAGCCGCCGCCGCGACTAAGCGTACAGCGCTGCAACATCATTGATAAGCAAAAAATCGGTCAGGCCTGCTGGTCTGACCGATTTTTTGTTCTATAAAGAATGGGGTCGGGATTTTCTCCCGACCCCAACTTTTATGATGGAACCTGAAATTTTAAGTTGATACTCAAAGCATCTTTACAGCCAGCGCCTCGGTGGTGTGCTCCTGCGCTTCGGTGCTGCCGGGCTTATCGTCCAGAATGTACCGCAGCACCAGCACTTCGGCTACATACAGCACCGCCACCTTGATGGGGATGCTGCCGGAATCCAGCGGGCTTTCCTGTGCGCCGCACAGCAGCACGATGTCTGCCAGTTTTGCACCGGGGGAGTCCTCGTAGTGGGTGATCAGGATGATCTTTGCGCCGTTGGCCTTGGCAGTGCGCAGGGTCTCTATCAGGTCCCGGGTAGCGCCGGAGTAGGAGACGAACAGCACCACGTCCTGCTCGGTCATCAGGCTGGCCGCCATGACCTGCATGTGGCTGTCGGCGGTGGCACGGAACTTGTTGGTGATGCAGGCGAACCGGGCGCAGATCTCTTTGGCGGCGGCCATGCTGCCGCCCTGTCCCATGCAGAACACCTGCCGGGCGCTGTGCAGCAGCGCCACAGCCTGATCCACCGCCTGCGGCGAAAGGGCGTTCTGGGTGCCATTGATGGCGGTCATGAACAGTGCTGAGGCGTGCTCGCACAGGGTAGCAGTGTCGGCGTCCGGGGCGGGCTCCTGCTGGTTTACCAGCACACCGGTGGCATTGGCCTGCGCCAGCGCAATGCGCATTTCGTGGTAGCCCTCAAAGCCCAGCGCCCGGCAGAACCGGAACACCGTGGCCTCAGCCACCTGACACTCTCTGGCCAGCGATGATATGGACAGATACTGTGCCTCCGCGGCGTGCTGCACCAGATATTCGGCCACCGTGCGGCCGGATTTTGTCAGGTCGCCCTGATGCTGCTGCAGCAGCTCCCAAAAATTTGTAGACATTCTTCCCTCTCCTGACTTAGGCCGCCGGCGGTGCCGGTGCCGTGTTCGTGCTTACCTTCTTATATAAAAGTATAAGAGAAACCGCGCCGCTGTGCAAGAGGCGTAATGAACACATTTTACCCGCCGATTCTGTGCAGAGGGCACAGTTTTGAAGGAAAAAATGCCCCAAATAGTGAAAATGCTTTTCATTTTTACAATTTCAAAGCTGAAAGTGATTTTCAGAGCAACCGGGGAAAGTGTACCGTTTTGTAACTATTTTGACAAGTAAAGTGGATGAAAATATTGTGTTTTTTCTGATATCCCACAATTTTGTGCAGACTGCCGGGTTTAAAAATGAAAATTTATGAAAAGAACGAATAGACAAAATGAAAATAATTTTCTATAATTGGGCTACAAACAACGGCTGCGGACACGAGCAGCCGCTACGAGCAAAACGGAGTACGATCCCCCGATGGGTCGAAGAAGATGAACAAGGAGAATCTACCATGAAAAACTGCATTTCCCGCCGTTCCTTCCTGAAGGCTGCCGGTATTCTGGGCGCTGCCGGTGCACTGGCCGCCTGCGGCGGTTCCTCCTCCACCAGCACTGCTGCTTCCTCCACCGCTTCCTCTGCTGCTGCAAGTGCAGCCAGCACCGGCGCAAGCATCAAGCTGTGGACATACCCCATCGGCGGCTGGGGCAATGACGATACCGTCCAGAACCTGATCTCCAGCTTCAACGCAAAGTACCCCGACATCAAGGTGACCGTGGAGTATCTGGACTACACCAACGGCGACGATCAGGTGAACACCGCCATCGAGGGCGGCAGCGCACCCGATCTGGTCATGGAAGGACCCGAGCGTCTGGTGGCCAACTGGGGTGCCAAGGGCGTTATGGCTCCGCTGAACGACCTGTGGACCGACGACGCCAAGAAGGACATCTACGCTTCTGTGGAGTCTGCCTGCCACAACGAGAAGGGCGACTACTACGAGTATCCCCTGTGCATGACCGCACACTGCATGGCCGTGAACATGACCAAGGTCAAGGAAGTGGGCGCTGACCAGTACATTGATACCGACAAGCACACCTGGAGCACCGAGGGCTTCCTGAACACTGTGGACGCACTGTACAAGGGCGGCTACGAGAACGTAGCAGCCATCTACTGCAGCGGTCAGGGCGGCGACCAGGGCACCCGCGCCATCATCAACAATATGTACGGCGGCACCTTTACCGATGCAGCCCACACCAAGTACACCGCCGACTCTGCCGAGAACATCAAGGCCATTCAGGCTCTGTACGATGCAAAGGGCGTCAACTTCGATCCCTCCATCAACGGCGGCGAGGAGATCACCCTGTTCCGCAACGGCACCCTGCAGATGGCTTTCTGCTGGAACATTGCACAGCAGCTGAACGCTGACACCGCTGCCGCAGGCCAGACCATCAGCGGCGACGAGATCTTCCCCATGGCATTCCCCACCGAAAGCGGCGACCCGAAGCTGTGCGGCGGCATCTGGGGCTTCGGCATCTTTGATAACGGCGACGAGGCCAAGATCAAGGCTGCAAAGACCTTTATCGAGTTCATCGCTGCCGACCCCGCTCAGGTCAAGGACAGCGTGCTGGCTTCCACCTACTTCCCCGTCCGCACCAGCGTGGGTGACATCTACGCCGGTAACGAGGTCATGAGCGAGTACAGCAAGTTCATGGGCTATCTGGGTGACTACTACCAGATCACCCCGGGCTGGACCACTGCCCGCACCGAGTGGTGGAACATGCTGCAGCGCGTGGGCTCCGGCGAGGCCGTCGAGACTGCCGTCAAGACCTTCGTGGACAACGCAAACGCAGCCGCTGCCGCCGAGGCATAAGCGCTACTTTTTCTGAACTGCATCACAGCTGAACCGCAAGGCCCCTTCCTCCGGGTGAGGGAGGGGCCCTTTTACGGAAAAAACACTCTCAAACGAAAGGTCTGGTGATCCTCTTGGCTGCAAAGACGGCAATGAAAGAGCCCAAACGCAGCAGTGCGCTGGTACGGCGCGAAACCTTCGCCTCCTACTGCTTCCTGCTGCCCAGCCTGATCTTCTTTCTGGGCTTCGTCATCTACCCCATGATCCTCTGCGTGGTGACCAGCTTCTTTGACTCCACCATGAACCGCGCGGATATCTTTGTGGGGATGGCAAACTACAAGACCCTGTTTGCCGACCCCATCTTCCTTGGTGCATTAAAGAACACCTTCGTCATCGTTATCGTGTCGGTGCCCATCACCTGCATCTTCTCGCTGTGGGTGTCCTCCGCCATCGTAGACCTGCCGGAGTGGGCCACCAGCCTTTTCCGCTGCGTGTTCTACCTGCCCGTGGTCACCGGCTCGGTCGCTGTTACCGTGGTGTGGAAGTGGATGTACAACAACTACTACGGCATCTTCAACTATCTGGGCAAGAGCCTTGGTATTCTGGACAAGAATATCAACTGGCTGGGTGACGAGCGGTTCGCACTGGGCTGTATCATCCTGATTTTGCTCACTACCTCTGTGGGTCAGCCCATCGTGCTGTACGTTTCGGCACTGGGCAACGTGGATCAGTCCATCGTGGAGGCTGCCGAGGTGGACGGCGCGACCGACTTCCAGTGCTTCTGGAAGATCAAGTGGCCGGCCATTATGCCCACCACCCTGTACATTCTGGTCATCACCACCATCAACTCCTTCCAGTGCTTTGCACTGATCCAGCTGCTGACCTCCGGCGGCCCCAACCACAAGACCGATACCATTATGTACTACATCTACTACACCGCCTTCAAGCAGTACAAGTACGGCTACGGCAACGCCATGGGCGTGGTGCTGGCGGTGATCATCGCCATTCTGTCTGCTGTCCAGTTCAAGCTGGGCAACAAGGATAATTAAGGAGGTGCGGAACAATGCGTGCAACTGCTGCAAAAAAGCAAAAACCGTTGGAGCGCCATCCCAGTAAACTGAAAAAGATGAGCGCCTACGCCATTCTGGCAATCATCCTCATCAGCATCATGGCGGTGCTGTTCGCCTTCCCGCTGTACTGGATCATCACCGGCTCCTTCAAGACCGGTGCCGCCATCAATGCGACCACCCCGGAGTGGTGGCCCAGCCAGTGGGTACTGACCAACTACCAGAAGCTGTTTGCCGGTAAGCGTGCCCCGCTGTGGCAGCTGGCCGTGCCCTTCGGCTCCAAGTTCAGCGCCAACGGCGAGCCCGTCTACTTCTCGGTAGGCCCCATGGCTCCCGCTGCCATCCGCTGGATGATCAACACTGTGTTCATGGCCGTCATGTCCATGATCCTTACCTGCCTGACCGCCGCCATGGCCGGTTATGCGCTGGCCAAAAAGCGTTTTGTGGGCCGCAAGCTGCTGTTCACCCTCATCGTCTGCGCTATGGCACTGCCCAAGCAGGTCATCCTGATCCCCCTGCTGCGGGAAATGAGCGCACTGAACCTGTACAATACCATCTGGGCGGTCATCTTCCCCATCGTGGGCTGGCCGTTCGGCGTGTTCCTGATGAAGCAGTTCAGTGAGGGCATCCCCACAGAAATGCTGGAAGCTGCCCGCATCGATGGCGCCAGCGAGGCACGCACCTTTGTCAAGATCGTGCTGCCCATGGTCAAGCCCGGTATCGGCGCGCTGGCCATCTTTACCTTCATCAACAGCTGGAACGATTACTTCATGCAGTTGATCATGCTGTCCAGCACCAGCAACCTGACCATCTCGCTGGGCATTGCAAAGCTGCAGGCAGAGAACAGCACCGACTTCGGCCTGATCATGGCCGGTGCCGCACTGGCCGCAGTGCCGATCATCATCATCTTCCTCATCTTCCAGAAGTACTTCACCAAGGGCATCGCAATGGGTGCGGTCAAGGGCTAAAATTGCGACAGCGGCAAGAGGGCAAAAATACCCCCCGCCCGGAGCAAAAAGCCTCAGAACCTGATACGAACGACTATTTTATCTTGAATTATTACTGATTGCAAAGAAGGGCTTGAAACATGAAAGATATCAAAAAATATCAGGGTGTCATCCCTGCCTTTTACGCCTGCTATGACGCAGAGGGCAACATTTCGGTGGAGGGGGTCAAGGCGCTGACCCGTCACCTGATCGCCAAGGGCGTCAAGGGCGTGTATGTGGGCGGCTCCTCCGGCGAGTGCATCTACCAGCACGTCGAGGAGCGCAAGACGGTGCTGGAGGCCGTGATGAGCGAGGCCAAGGGCAAGCTGACCGTGATTGCCCACGTTGGCTGCAACAACACTGCTGACAGCATGGAGCTGGCACGCCACGCCGAGAGCGTGGGCGTGGACGCCATTGCCTCCATCCCGCCCATCTACTTCCACCTGCCGGAGTATGCCATTGCCAAGTACTGGAACGATATGTCCGCAGCAGCACCCAACACCGAGTTCGTCATCTACAACATCCCGCAGCTGGCTGGCACGGCGCTGACCATGAGCCTGCTGAACGAGATGCTGAAGAACCCCAACGTGGTGGCCGTGAAAAACAGCTCCATGCCCACGCAGGACATCCAGATGTTCAAGGATGCCGGCATTGCCGCCCGCGGCGAGGGCAACTTTGTGGTGTTCAATGGCCCGGACGAGCAGTTCGTTTCCGGCCGCGTCATCGGCGCAGACGGCGGCATCGGCGGCACTTATGCCGTAATGCCGGAGCTGTATCTGGCTATGAACGCCCATCTGGAAAAGGGCGAGATCGCAAAGGCACGCGCTATCCAGTACGAGGCTAACCGCATCATCTACAAGATGTGCTCCGCCCACGGCAACCTGTATGCCGTGCAAAAGGAGATCCTGCGCCGGATGTACGGGCTGGAACTGGGCAGCGTGCGCGCCCCGATGCCCGGCCTGATCCCCGAGGATGAAGCCGTTGTGGCCGAGGCACAGGCCATGATCGAAGCTGCCATCGCAAAGCTGTAACAGGATAAAAGCGCCCCTCTCCGTCTCTTTTTCAGAGGGGAGGCGGGCGCTTCTTTTATTGGAGGAAACGCGAATGATCTGCGATACTTTGCAGCATCTGAACCGGTACAGGGGACTGCACCCCAATCTGGATACCGCCATCGACTACCTGCTTACCCACGACCTTGCCGCCCTGCCGCTGGGACGCACCGAGGTGGACGGCGACAAGGTGTTCATCAACCTGATGGACGCCACCCTGCACCCGGACGCGGGCTACCACCCGGAGTACCACAAGCTTTATGCTGATTTACAGGTAGACCTTACCGGCAGCGAGGGCTGGGGCTACACCAATCTGCCCGGCGCGGAGATTGGGGAATTTACCGGGGACTGCGGCTTTCAGTCCAGTGCCAGCGTAGTGACCGGTGCACTGGGCGAAGGACGCTTTGTGCTGTTCTTCCCGGAGGAGCTGCATAAGCCCGGCCTTGTACAGCACGGCTGTGTCAGCGTGCGCAAGGCCGTTGTCAAGATCAGAATGGAGGAGTAAGACCATGGAAAAGGAAAAGCTGTTTGCACAGATCAAGGGTGGGCTCATCGTGTCCTGTCAGGCATTGGAGCACGAGCCGCTGTATACCAAGGAGGGCGGCGTGATGCCCCTGATGGCGAAAGCTGCCGCCATGAGCGGCGCTGTGGGCATCCGCGCCAACACCGTGCGGGACATTACCCAGATCAAGCAGGTGGTGGACCTGCCGGTCATCGGCATCATCAAAAAGGATTACCCCGGCACGCCCATGTACATTACCGTCACCATGAAGGAAGTGGACGAGCTGGTGGCCTGCGGGGTGGATATCCTTGCCGTGCAGGGCACCGGTGCGCTGCGCCCGGACGGCTCTACCTCGGCACAGTTCATCCGCGCCATCAAGGCAAAGTACCCCGAGCAGCTGGTGATGGCCGATTGCGATAACTTTGAAAACGCCATGCTCTGCGCCGAGGCAGGTGCCGACTTTGTAGGCACCACCATGCGCGGCTACACCCCGGAGACCACCGGCATTGATGATATCGACTTTGACTTCATCCGCAAGCTGTCCGCAGAGTGCCCGGCAAAGATCATTGCCGAGGGTCACATCCACTACCCGGAGCAGGCGGTCAAGGCGCTGGAAGCCGGTGCCTTTGCGCTGGTGGTGGGCGGTGCCATTACCCGCCCGGCAGAGATCACCGCACGCTTTACCGGTGCCATCAACGCCGCTAAAAAATAACACAGGGGAGTGCCTGCTATGAAACACTATCTTGGTATCGACATCGGCGGCACCGCCGTCAAGCTGGGCATCGTGGACGAAGCCGGTGCAGTGCTGGCGAAAGCCGAAGAGAGCGTAAGCTTTGACGACTACTGCACCCCCATCCTGACCACGGTGTTGAAGGCTGCACAGGCTTTCCTTGCCGCGCAGAGCGTCCCGGCGGAAAGCCTTGCGGGCATCGGCGTTTCTGCCACCGGGCAGATCGACAGCCGCAAGGGCATCGTGGCAGGCACCTGCGGCAACCTGCCCAACTACATCGGTGCACCCATCAAGGCAGAACTGGAAAAGACCTTTGGTCTGCCGGTCACGGTAGCCAACGACGCCAACTGCATGACGCTGGGCGAGGTGTGGGTCGGCGGTGCACAGGGCTATACGGACGTCATCGGCGTGACGCTGGGCACCGGCGTGGGCGGAGGCATCCTGACCGGCGGCCGTCTGCTGGAAGGTGCGCGGGGTCTGGGCGGCGAGCTGGGACACTACCGCACCCACGCGCTGGACGGCGTGGACTGCACCTGCGGCGCAAAGGGCTGCTGGGAGCGCTACGCTGCCACCACTGCTCTGGTGCGCGCCGCACAGGAGGAAAATCCGGCATGGAAGGATGGCCGCGCTATCTTTGCCGCCGCAGAAGCGGGCAACGAGACCGTGCTGGCGCTGCTGGACGCATGGACGGACGAGATCGCGCAGGGGCTTGCAGGCATGGTGCATATCTTCAACCCGCAGCTGATCCTGATCGGCGGCGGCGTGTCTGCCCAGCAGAAGCTGCTCATCGAGCCTATCGCTGAAAAGGTGAAAGCATCCGTCATGCCCGCCTTTGCCGAAGGACTGGAAATTCGTGCCGCACAGCTGCACAACGATGCCGGGATGGTGGGCGCTGTGTACTACTTCCGGCAGACGATGGAAAAGGAGTGATTTGGTTATGAAAAAGCATATTCTCTGTCTGGGTGATTCCAACACCCACGGCTACTGCGCCGACCCCAACGACTGCGCCGACCACGGCATCCGCTTCAACGAGGACGAGCGCTGGACCTGCCGCCTGCAAAAGGCGCTGGGCGAGGAGTATCTGGTCACCGAGGAGGGGCTTTCCGGCCGCACCACCGTGTTCGTGGACCCGCTGCATGAGTCCATGGACGCACTGAGCGTGGCTTACGCCCTGCTCAAGAGCCACGAGGTCATCGATCTGCTCATCATCATGCTGGGCACGAACGACGTCAAGGAGCGCTTTGGCGCAAACGCCGCCTGCATCGGCGCGGGCATGGAGCGGCTGCTGCTCAAGGTGAAAAGCGTGGACTGCTGGGGCGGCAAAGCGCCTAACATACTGGTGGTGGCACCGCCCTGCATCAAGGACGGCTTCCACGATGCCGTCATGGGCGCAGGCTGCGTGGAAAAATCCCGCGGGGTCGCCGAGCAGCTGCGCATCGTAGCCGAGCGGCAGGGCGTGCACTTTATGGACGCCGCCGAGTGCGAGTTCAACGAGGTGGACTTTATGCACCTGACTTGCAAGGGTCACGCCCGGCTGGCAGAACTGCTGACCGCAGCGGTGCCAAAGCTGGTCTGAGTAAAAAGATGTCAGAGCGATCCCGGAAGGTCTGCGGACTTTCCGGGATCGCATTTTCATGCAAGCAGGGGAGAAAACTCGATTTCCGGGACAGCATGGAAAAGGCGCGCGGTAAGAGCCGCTTTTTTCTGCCATACTGCCGCCTTTTTTGTTGACAAGGCACCGGCTTGCTATTATAATAGTGTAGTCAAAATGGCATTCCTGTGCGGCTTTGTGGCTGCGCGAAAGAAATACAGCTAATAACAAGGAGAGATTCTCAAATGGCACAAGAGATCAAGATGTCCGCTGCCGGTCTGAAGGCAATGCAGGAGGAACTGGAATACCTCAAAACCGTCCGCCGCAAGGAACTGGCTGAAGAGATCAAGGAAGCCCGCAGCCACGGCGACCTGTCTGAGAACAGCGAGTACGACGAGGCCAAGAATACGCAGGGTCTGGTGGAGAACCGCATCACCGAACTGGAGCAGACCATCAAGAACGCAGTTATAATCGACGAGAGCGAGCTGAGCGTGGATAACGTTTCCGTTGGTACCCACGTTACCATCCGCGAGACCGGCGAGGATGAGGCCGAGGAATACGATATCGTGGGCCGCACCGAGGCTGATGCCTTCAACGGTAAGATCAGCGATGAGAGCCCCGTGGGCCACGCCCTGATGGGCAAGGCTGTGGGCGAAAAGGTCGAAGTGCTGCTGCCCACCGGCCAGACCGTGGAGTACACTGTGCTGGCTATCACCCATTCTGCAAACTAAGTAGGAGTAACCATGGAAGAGCAAAAGAGAAACCCCGCTGCGGGTCTGTCCGAGAGCGAGCAGGTACAGGTGCGCCGTCAGAAGCTGGCCGACCTGCAGGCCGCCGGCAACGACCCCTTTACCCTGACCAAGTTCCCGCAGGACGCGTATTCTGCCGACCTGAAGGAAGAATTTAAGGAACTGCCCAACGAGACCGACAGCGGCAAGCTGGTGGCACTGGCAGGCCGTATGATGTCCAAGCGCGTCATGGGCAAGGCAAGTTTTGCCCACCTGCGCGACGACAAGGGCGATATCCAGCTTTACGTCCGCCGCGATGAGCTGGGCGACGAGGCCTACGCCGCCTTTAAAAAGCTGGACGTGGGCGACATTATCGGCGTGAAGGGCGAGGTGTTCCGCACCAAGACTGGCGAGCTGAGCGTGCGCGCCACTGAGCTGACCCTGCTGGCAAAGAGCCTGCGCCCCCTGCCCGAGAAGTTCCACGGCCTGACCGATACCGAGATGCGTTACCGTCAGCGCTATGTGGACCTGATCGCAAACCCGGAGGTGAAGGACACCTTCATCAAGCGCAGCCGCATCCTGAAGGAGATCCGCGCTTATCTGGACGAGAAGGGCTTTTTGGAGGTGGATACCCCCATCCTGACCCCGTTCGAGATCGGCGCTTCTGCACGCCCCTTCTACACCCATCACAACACCCTGAACATGGACATGGTGCTGCGCATCGAGACCGAGCTGTACCTCAAGCGCCTGATCGTGGGCGGCATGGATCGCGTGTACGAGGTGGGCCGCATCTTCCGCAACGAGGGCATGGACCCCAAGCACAACCCGGAGTTCACCACCATTGAGCTGTATCAGGCCTTTACGGATTTCCACGGCATGATGGATCTGGTGGAGGAGCTGTACAAGCGCCTTGCCCTCAAGATCTGCGGCAGTCTGGTCATTCCGTATCAGGGCAAGCAGATCGATATGAGCCACTGGGAGCGCCTGACCATGGTGGAGGCTGTGAAGAAGTATTCCGGCGTGGACTTCAACGACTGGCAGACCGATGCGGACGCCATTGCTGCCGCCAAGGCGCACAACGTGGAGCTGCCCGAGGTGCCCACCAAGGGCGCCATTCTGGCCGAGTTCTTCGATGCCTTTGTGGAGGACAAGCTGATCCAGCCCACCTTCATCTACGATTACCCTGTGGAGATCAGCCCGCTGGCCAAGCGCAAGCCGGATGATCCCGCTTTCACTGAGCGCTTCGAGTATTTCATCGACTGCACCGAGTACGGCAACGCCTTCAGCGAGCTGAACGACCCCATCGACCAGAAGGGCCGCTTCGAGCGTCAGGTGGCCGAGCGCAAGGCGCTGGAGCCCGAGTGCAAGGCACAGGTGGACTACGACTACGTCAACGCACTGGAGTACGGCCTGCCTCCCACGGGCGGTCTGGGCTTCGGCGTAGACCGTCTGGTGATGCTGCTCACCGATAGTGCCTCTATCCGTGATGTGCTGCTGTTCCCCACGATGAAGCCGATTGAACAGTAAAATGCAAAATTAAAACGCAGATGCGATGAAATCTTAAGCAAATTTCAAACAACATCTGCGGTACTACACCACAACTACACCAATTTTGGGACGTTTTCCCGAAAAGGAGCCTTACAAAGCGGTGTGGTGTAAGAATCGAATAGGCGGATTGGTGTAGTAGGTACACCGAACCCGTAAAGACGAAAAAGGCAGGTACACTGTGGAAACATGGTGTACCTGCCTTCGTGCTTGTTATTGAAAGATAATACGAGAAAGTTGTGGAAAGAATGTTACAAATGCGATAAGCTTTAATTAAGAAAAGTCGATGTGCAACAATCATCAAATGTACATCAACAACCATGATTCATGGCAGGGAGCTTAGGACACAAAAGTTCATCCGATGCAGTTTTCTATGCATCCGATGAACTTTTTCAGTAGCGTTTCCTTTTAAGCCACCTTGGTCTTTCGCAGATACCCCCATATTGCCAGTCCAACGAGCAGAACGATCTTGATCGGTGCCGATGCCAGCAGTACATCTGCCTGAAAGAAGGCATGCCCGCCTGCATAGAGAAAATCAAAACTGATCATTTTATACATCAATGCGTTGGAAAGCCCAATGCCTCCTGCCGGAAGCAGGGTGGACAGCCATTCTCCAAAGGAGCCCGGCACGACCATATAAACGATCAGCGGTGCCACCACACTGATCAGCGCCACAGACAAAGCGGTCAGGTTGTTCTTGGCCCATACGGATGCCATCAGCACAAAGGCCACCTCCGCAAAGAAGATCAGGAAGTTTGCCACCAGCATGACCCACTCCATCTGGCCAACGGTATACGGCAGCAGGCTGGTCACAGAAAACAGCCATTGCACGGAAGTTTGGGTACTTTCCCAGCCAAATAGAGCATTCGTGACCAGGATCCACACCACGCCGCAGAGCAGATACGCCGCCCCTGTGATACTAAACGCCGCCGCCAGCTTTGCCGCTGCTAGCCGCAGACCGCCGTTTTTTGTGCACAGTTGGATGTCCTGCGCCCCGGTCTGTGCATCCGATGCAAACACCGGGGCCGCAATCACCGCGCACAGCAGGGTGAGCAGCAAGCTCAACAGGGTCTGGTAATCCATTGCGTCTGAACTGACCCCAAATGAATAGGTGAACGGTTTTTGTACAGCATCGAACTTTTTCTGTGCAATGGCCTGCGCCTGCTCATAGCCGGGCTTTCCGCTTTGTTCCAGCCAGATCACCGATTCCAGCCGTTTGGGGAGCTGGTTGTAAAAGTTCTGCATATCCTCTGTGGTCAGCCCCATCACGCCCGGCGCCATGCCGGTTTTCGGGTCGGCAAAGGCTTCCTTTGCGTTGTTCACAAGAGGCCGATATCGGGCAAGTTCTTTATAAAATACCTCGTCCGGGATATCGTTGATGGAGCTTGCATCATACTGCCGGTACACCCGCTGATAGGCTTCCAGTGCTTCCTGCATGACATCCGGCGTGATGGTACCGGATACCTGCTGCTCCTGCCGTTTCCTGATTGCTTTCAGACCCGTGTAACGCACTTCGTTTCCGCTGGCATCCAGTTCCGTCCAGCCGATAAAGGTTACCGGCAGATATGCCATGACCACGGCCAGCACCAGTGCAATGGCCAGCAGAATAGCTGTCATACGGGTTTTGCACACACGTTTCAATTCCAAACGATACAGGTTCATTTTGCTTCCTCCATTTCCTCCGGGAACAGCCACAGATACAGATCTTCCAGCCGGGGCTGTGCCGGGACGCTGTCCGGCAGCTGCGGTGCATACGCCAGATACCGCAATGTTACCGTTCCGTCCGGCTCGTTGCGCAGGTTCACCACCCGCAGTCGGTGTTCCCACCGGGCAAGCTGTTCCATCGGGATATTTCCCTGCCAGACCTTGGCTTCGATCTGCTTTACCAGCCCTTCGGTGGTGTCCTGTGCAATGATTTTGCCAGCCTTCATCACGGCATTTTCGGCCGCAATGTATTCCACATCCGAAACGATATGCGTTGAAATGAGAACGATCCGTTCCTGCGCAAACTCCGACAGCAGATTGCGGAAGCGCACCCGTTCTCCGGGGTCCAGCCCTGCCGTGGGCTCATCTAAAATCAGAATTTCCGGGTCGTTGAGCAGTGCCTGTGCGATGCCTACCCGGCGCTTCATACCGCCGGAAAGCTTTATGATCTTTTTGCGGCGCACCTCAGTGAGGCTTACCCGCTCCAGCAGTGCGTCGATCTGCCGGGCAGCCTCTGTGCGCGGCAGACCCTTGAGCGCCGCCATATATTCCAGATAGTCCTGCACCGTGAATTCCGGGTAAAACCCGAATTCCTGCGGCAGATACCCCAGCTTTTCCCGGTAGGCCGCACCAAGCGTCCCAATCTCCACCCCATCGCACAAAATCCGGCCACTGCTAGGCCGCAGAATGCCCGCCAGCATCCGCATTAAGGTTGTTTTGCCTGCACCATTCGCCCCCAGCAGTCCCCACACACCCGGCGTGAGAGTGATGGACACATCATCCACCGCCGTTTTATCCCGGTATCGCTTTGTAACATTCTGAATTTTCAGTTCCATGACTTGTTCCTTTCAAGCTTCTGCAATATATTCTGACCGGGCGGCAAGCCGGATGCACTGCAACACCATGCAGAGCACCAGTGCACCCGCCGCCAGCGGCAAACCTTTCGGCAGTTCCGATAATTGCACGAACCGCAGCAAACACAGCTGCCCTGCAAACAGCGGTACAGCCCCGGTCATCATCCATTCCGGGCGCACCCAGCGCAGCAGCAGAAGCAGCTCATTGTTTGCGGTCAGGAATGGCACGGTCAGCACCGCCAGCAGTTGCCCGATGCTCCATGGCACGGCTGCCCGCACATTGAGTACCAGCACTCCCAGCAGGATCGTTTCCCCCGCCAGCAGCAGCAAAAACCGCATCACCAGTGGACGACCGATTCCTGCATATGTGGCTTGTTCCAGTTCAAGCATCTTATATTGACTTGCCCGGTATAAAAACGGCAGACTGAGCAGGGCTGTCAGCATGGCAAGTGTGCTCAGACCAAACAGTGCATTGCGTAATGTCCATGCCTTCTCCCACAGGGCAAGTTCCCGACCCACACTGTACAACGCCAGTGCCGCCATTGCTTCCAGCGCCCAGACCTTCCAGCCCAGCAATTTGAACTGGCAGTGCAGCAAATCACGCCAATCACTCCGTTGTTTTACGACATGTTCCGCCCGGCAGCGGCGCAGCAGCGTTTTCGGTGCGGCTGTGTCAAGCTCTGTCGCCAGTGCTCTGGACAGTTCTTTTTCAAAGGCTCGATTCATCTCCAGTCCTCCTTTTCCAATTGCATTTTCAAGGTTTTCAATGCGGCACGCAGGCGGGACTGCACCGTGCGCAGGGGCAGACCTGTGATCTGCGCGATCTCCCGCAATTTAAGCTGTTGTGCGAACCGCAGCAATACCAGTTCCCGCTGTTCCGGCTCCAGCTGGGCCGTCAGCGCTCGCAGGTTTGCTTTCTCCTCTGCCGCAGCAAAGCCGCTTTCCTGATAGGCGGGTTCGCCCGGCAAGCTCTCCAGCGATACCTCCGTCCGCTCCATCGTACGGTTCAGATCGATGCAAATGTTTTTTGCGATTTTGTACAGAAAGGGACGGAATGCCCCCTGAAATCCACCACAGGAATCCAGCCAGCGCACCGCTTTCAAAAAGGTTTCCTGTGCTGCATCCTGCGCCTGCTGCTCGTCCGCTGTATGCCAACGGCAATAGTTCAGAATTTGTGGATAGTACGCTGTAATCAGAGTGTCCAGCGCACCCGTATCTCCGCTCTGCACTTTCCGCAGCAATAATTCTGTCTGGATACGGTTCACCCCCTTCCTGTCTATTAAAACGTCCCATATCATCAAAATGATTTCTGTTTTTTCAAAAATTTCAAATAATTGCCTTTATTATGTTCTTATAGCTTTATTATAATAAAGAGCCTTGTGTTTTTCCTTGTCAAGAGGGCTGGCACCGTCCAGCCCTCTCTCTTTTTGCCAAAGTTTCCCTTGTCTTTTCTTGCAAGTTGCCGAAAGTAGCGTATTCTCAAAAGTTCGCGTTTGCACAGCGAAGCGGAGCAATGAAAGCCCCAGTGGGGCTTTTAAGCGACCGAACGGTCTTGCGCAGCAAGATGGAAGGGCTCACCCCGACAAGTTCGCGTTTGCGCAGCGAAGCGGAGCAATGAAAGCCCCAGTGGGGCTTTTAAGCGACCGAACGGTCTTGCGTAAGCAAGATGGAGGGGCCCGCCCCGACAAGTTCGCGTTTGGTGTAAGAATCGGGCGTGTGGTGGATGCGTGTAGACCTGTAAAGGGCTGCGTCAGGGAGTGGCTTTATCCGATCCTCCCATGCGGTGGTCATCAGGACGTAGGGCTCCTCTGCCAGCTCATGGTCAAAGCTTGCGCGGACGCGGACGATCTCATCGGTCACAAAGCAGACCTTGACATCAGCGTTATCAGTATGCAGCAGGAAAGCGCCGTTCTTGCGCTCCATGCCGGTAAAACGGGAGCAGATCTCCATAGCTTTTACTCCTCTCAGTTGATTTTTGATAAAAAATGCCCCCATTCCCCTTTAGATGCAGGATATCTTCAGAGAAATGGGGGCAACGTATTCGTTGCTTTACCCGGAACAGTCAGGGATTAGAAGACCCAGCAGCACCAGTGTACTGGTCGCGCGCGGTGGCCTACCTTCAGACCCATTATCAGGACCCGACCCTTACCACCGCGCAGCTGGCGCAAGAGCTTTACGCCAGCCGAGAGCACCTTTCCCGTGCGTTCAAGGAGTGCACCATGGAGAGTATCCACAACTACCTGATCTATCTGCGGATGCAGCACTGCCGCAAGGCGCTGGAAGAGGGCGTTTCCGTCCTGAATGCCTGCACCGAAAGCGGCTTTCCGGATTACAGCAGCTTCCTGAAAACCTTCCGCCGTCTGTACGGCATCACCCCTGCCGAATACCGCGCACAGCACCGGACAATGGTGCGTTAAAAGCTGCGGCAGGAGAATACGAAAATTTTTCTCAAAAAGGGTTGACATTCTACCCGCTCTGTGGTATTATACTTGAGCAGTCAGCGAGAGCCGCTGAAAAGCGAAAAAGTAAATATCGCGGGGTGGAGCAGTCTGGTAGCTCGTCGGGCTCATAACCCGAAGGTCGTTGGTTCAAATCCGGCCCCCGCAACCACTAAGCAGGTTGAATTCGTAGAATTTGACCTGCTTTTTTTGTGCTTGCACAGCAAAGCGGGAAGCGCCGCCGCTGTTGCACATTGTGCAGCGTGAACAGTGTAGAATATTATTATAACTTTTTATATTTGATCAGTGCGCAAAAAGAAACTGTCCTACGTTAAATGTTCACATCGTTCGGGTTGAACATTGTGGGTGCGGAATGCTGTGTTTCCAGGTCTGAATGCCCACATTGTTCAAAACTCTGTGGGTCATAGGCGCAGCCCGCTGCGGCTTGAACAGTGTAGCCCGCTGCGGGCAGCGCAGCCGAAGTCAGTATGTGTTTGTCATGCTTTTATCATACTGCTTTTGCTTTGGAAGAGTTAGAAGATCTTCAAGGTAAAAACGGTCATTTTTGCAATTTTGCGCGATTGCGTCTGCACCGCATCCGGAGGATATCGTGCTTGTTGCCCGGCAAAAAGAATAAAACTTTCCCATTTTATAATAAGAACGTTCTGGCAAAGACCGTCTTTTTCTGTTATACTCTAGCCAATGAATACAGCTGTAACAGGAGGATGTTATGGAAAAGAATGTACTGAACACCGATCTCACCGGCAAGGTGGCTGTCGTCACCGGCGCAAGCGGCACGCTGTGCTCCATTTTTGCCAAGGCGCTGGCCCGGGCGGGCGCAAAGGTGGCGCTGCTGGGCCGCAACATGGATAAGCTCAAGGAGCTTGCGGACGAGATCGAGGCCGAAGGCGGCACCGCCAAGGGCTACACCTGCAACGTGATGAACAAGGCCAACTGTCTGCAGGTAGCCGAGGATGTGCTGGCAGACTTTGGCCCCTGCGATATCCTTGTGAACGGTGCCGGCGGCAACAACGCCCGCGCCAACACGGACAAGGAATATTTTGAGATGGCCGATCTGGAAAGCGACACCGTCACCTTTTTTGATCTGGACGAGAGCGGCGTGGAGATGGTGTTCAACCTGAACTTTATCGGCACGCTGCTGCCCACGCAGGCCTTTGCACGGCAGATGGTAGGGCGCGAGGGCTGCAACATTCTGAACATTTCCAGCATGAACGCCTACCTGCCCCTGACCAAGATCCCTGCCTACTCCGGCTCCAAGGCTGCTGTGACCAACTTTACCCAGTGGCTGGCGGTGCACTTCAGCAAGGTGGGCATCCGGGTCAACGCCATTGCCCCGGGCTTTTTTGCCAGCGAGCAGAACGCAAAGCTGCTCTTCAACGAGGACGGCACCCCCACCGACCGCACCAAAAAGATCCTTGCCGCCACCCCCATGGGACACTTCGGCGACAGCGAGAAAGACCTTGTGGGCGCACTGCTGTTCCTGTTGAACAATGATGCAGCCGGTTTCATCACCGGCATCTGCCTGCCGGTGGACGGCGGCTTCTCGGCTTATTCCGGCGTGTAATAAGTACCATAAAATATACAAAACCACCCCTGCCTCCCGGTGCAGCAGCCCGGCGGGACAGGGGTGGTTGTTTTCAGCAGGGTTGAACAAAAGGCTTCCCCCGGCCGGGGGAAGCCTTTATGCGGAAAAATGAATTTCTATGGGGTCACTTCTTCGGGTGCTTTTTGCGCCATGCAAGCGCCACGGCAACAGCGGCACACGCCAGCACTGCCAGCGGCCAGACGGAGGCCAGCGCAACTACCAGCTGCTGCAAGCCGTTTACAAAGTTGCCCCAGCCGGAGACAAGGGCCGTGCCGATGCGGGAGAAGAAGCCCTCGTCGGCGGGTGTGTAAGTCTGCACCTCGTTCAGGTCGATATACACGGTGCACTGCTGCACCTGATCGCTGTACCAGTCCAGCTGGCTCTGCCAGCTTTCGATCTGGGACTGCACCTCGGTGAGGGAGTCCTCGATCTGCAGCAAGTCCGAAAGAGTTTCGGCCTGTGCCTGCAGCTGCTGTAAGCGGGTGCGCTGTGCCTGCAGGTTAGAAAGCCGCGCGGATACGTCCATATACTGAGTGGTCACATCATCGGCCTGCTGGCTGCGATAGGTCACATTACCGGCAGCGGCCACAGCATCCAGAAAGCTCTGGTAGTTGGCCTGCGGCACCCGGTAGGTCAGGCTTACGGAGCGGCTGGAACCGGTGCGCGTGTACTCGCTGCTGGATTCCAGATAGCCGCCCGCCTCGGCGAGGGCGCTGTCCAGCGCACTGCGGGCCGCTTCGTAATCCTTGCTTTCCAGCGTCAGATTGGCGGTGTAGATGATCTTGGCACTGTCCACCGCAGGCGCAGCAGCCTCGGTGTTGCCGGCGCCGCTGTACTCCGTTTCCAGAGAGCGGTCGTCTGCATCCAGACTGTAATTCACCGCCTCGGGGGTGCTGTCCAGCGCGGCGTGCTGGAGATCAAACCCGCCCGCTGCCACAGAGGCAGCGGAGCTGTCGGCAGCGCCTTCGGCTGCGTACAGAGCGGGTGCGCTGCTTTTTGCGTTGCCCATTCCGATGCCCAGATGCAGGGTGCTGTAACCCAGCACGCACACGGCCAGACAGGCAGCCAGCGTGCCCAGCTGCTTTACCGGGAAGTGGATGGGCTTTTTCTTCTTGGCTTCGGTGTTCAGGGGGGCTGCGGGTGCAGCGGTCTGCGGGGCAGGGGCAGCCATCATGGGCTCGGCCTTTTCCTCCGCGGTCAGGGTGTCGGTCATGGCCAGCAACTTTGCTTTCAGATCGTCCGGGGCAGTCAGGTCATCGACCTCCATCTTATATTCATACCACCTCATCTTCGATCTCCTCCTTCAGCATCGTATGTAACTGTGCCCGTGCGCGCCGCAGCCAGCTTAGTACCGTGTTTGTGGGCACTGCCATCATCCGCCCGATCTCTGCCGCAGTGTATCCTTCGTAGTAATGCAGATAGATGGCATTGCGGTAGTTTTCCGGCAGCGTGCGGATGGCATCCAGCACGCTGCCGTCCTCCGCAAGGACATCAGGGGCAGGCAGGTTCTCGTCCAGCTCAGTGTCCTTTTGGTGGGCGGCGCGGGTCAGGTCCCGGCAGCGGTTGATGGCCACCCGCAGCAGCCATGCTTTGAGATGCTCCTCACTCTCAAAGATGCCGTTGTAGTGCAGCAGTTTTTCAAATACATCCTGCACCACATCCTCAGCATCGGCTGTGCAGCGGCAATTATGCACCGCAGTGCGGTAGACGGTGTCGCTGTAACGCTGCACCGCCAGGGTAAATACTTCGTTTCTGGTCAGCTGTCCCATTGTATAAACTCTCCTTGGATGCCCGGAAGCGGGCTTCTCGATGGAATGTTTGTGGTTCTCACGGGGACGTTCACTCAATATACGGCTCAGCATCCCCGATTATTGCAGAACAAAACCCGGTTCCTTCCATTTTTTGTGTGCCGGACGCACCGGACCGCAAGGCACGTCCACGTTCTCCGACAGGGGTTGGATATCCTGCCGGTTTACCGGTCAGTATACCACGGAATCGCAGAAAGTAAAAGAGGGGAGGGTGCTCCTTCTTTATTTATAGACCCTTTGCAGCAAGGCCAGCCGCTCGGAGAGAAAGGTCTCGGCCTTGGGGTGGTGCAGCCAGCGTTTGCCATCGGTGCTGTGCACCAGCTTCTGCGCCAGTGCGGCGGGGGCGGTGTCGATGGCCATCACGTCCTGCATGGTCAATTGCAGGGTGAGCGCCGCCGGAACATCCGGCAGCGGCGGCAGCGGGTCCTCCCATACAAAGGGCGGCAGCAGCTGCACCGCCACGGTCAGGCGGGTACATTCCTCGGTCAGCAAAAGGGCAGCGGGGGCGCCGTCCGGCTGCACCTGCAAGCTGCTGTATAAAAGCTGCATCCGGGCAGGGGAGAGCAGCCGGGTCAGGCCCTCTGCCGGAGCTGCTGCAAGCTGCAGATATCCGGCGGCTTCCTCCCGGTAGATGCGCCGGGCAGGGGCTTGCAGCCCTGCGTAGAGGGCGGGCAGCATAAAGCTGCCGCTTTTTTCCAGCGCCTGCTGCGCCAACAGATAGAACTCGGTCAGCGGGTACGCAGCATCCGGCTGCGGCATCCCGAAATCCGGCCGCGATACATGACCTCCACCCATGGGGACCTCCGTGTTTTTCTTGACATTTCGTACAAAATAGGCTATACTACAAATAGAAAGGGTGCTGGCTGCAAGGGTCAGTTTCCTTCGGCTAAGTAGTCAATAAGAATGACCGCTCAGTGTTTGTGAGACTGTGGGCGGTCATTTTTATTTTAACATACTTTCCACAGTATTACAATCAAAATTCTGATTGTAAACCCTTTGCAAACTTTTCAGTTGACCTGCGGCGCACCGGTGCGGTATACTCGGGCACAGATGCCTTACAAAACGAAAAAACAGAGGGGAAACTGACCATGAAAGACAAAAAACTGACTACCTACCAGATGGCTGTCACTGCGGTGATGGCTGCCGTGCTGTGCGTGCTGGGCCCGCTGACCGTGCCCATCGGAGCCGTGCCCATCTCACTGGCAAACTTTGTTATCTGCCTGACCGCATGGCTGCTTGGACCGAAGTTCGGCACCCTGAGCGTGGTCATCTATCTGGTACTGGGCGCCATCGGTATTCCGGTGTTCTCCGGCTACGGTGCCGGCCTTGCCAAGCTGGCAGGCCCTACCGGCGGCTATCTGGTGGGCTATCTGCTGCTGGCTTTCATCGGCGGGATGTTCATTGAAAAGAGCAAGGGCAACCCGGTGATCTCCGCTGTGGGTCTGGTGCTGGGCGATGCCGCCTGCTATGTGTTGGGCACGGCATGGTTCGTGTTCCAGATGCAGTGCGAGCTGGGCTATGCGCTGACGGTGTGTGTCTACCCCTTTATTGCGCTGGATCTTGCAAAGATCGTGGTGTCCTGCATCGTGGGTGCGCTGCTGCGTAAGCGCCTGACGCAGGCAGGCGTGCTGAAACTGCAGAATGCAGTTTCGGAATGATTGCTAAGCGGAAAATTATTTTTAGATAGAATAAGCCCGGAGGGTCTGCGAACCTTCCGGGCTTATCTCTTTATTCCTGATATCCCAAGGTGGCTGCCATGACCGCCTTGATGGTGTGCATCCGGTTCTCGGCCTCGTCAAACACGATGCTCTGGGGGCCTTCGAATACCTCGTCGGTCACCTCCATGGCGTCGCGGCCAAAGCGCTCGCCCATCTCCTTGCCCACGGTGGTCTTGTGGTCGTGGTAGGCGGGCAGACAGTGCATAAATACTGCATCCGGGCCTGCAATATTCATCAGATCCTGATTGATCTGGTAGGGGGCCAGATCGTGGATGCGCTCTGCCCACACCTCAACCGGCTCACCCATGGACACCCACACATCGGTGTACAGCACGTCCGCGCCCTTTGCTGCCTTGACGGGATCCTCCTCAAAGGAGAGGGTCGCCCCGGTCTGGGCGGCAATGGCCTGACACTGCTCCACCAGTGCGGGATCCGGCTGGTACTTTTTGGGGGCGCAGGCGGTAAAGTGTAAGCCCATCTTGGCGCAGCCTACCATCAGGCTGTTGCCCATGTTGTAGCGGGCGTCGCCGAAGTAAACGAAGTGGATGCCCTTCAGATGACCGAAATGCTCCTGAATGGTGAGGAAATCGGCCAGGATCTGAGTGGGGTGGAACTCGTTGGTCAGGCCGTTCCACACCGGAACACCAGCGTAGTGCGCCAGCTCTTCCACGATCTGCTGGCCGTAGCCCCGATACTCGATGCCGTCAAACATCCGTCCCAGCACTCGGGCGGTGTCGGCGATGGACTCCTTTTTACCGATCTGGCTGCCGGAGGGGTCCAGATAGGTTACTTCCATGCCCAGATCGTGGGCGGCTACCTCAAAGCTGCAGCGGGTGCGGGTGGAGGTCTTTTCAAAGATCAGAGCGATATTTTTGCCCCGCAGCTGGTCGTGCCGGATACCGGCCTTCTTTTTGGCTTTCAGGTCAGCGGCCAGTTCCAGCAGCTGCCCGATCTCGGCAGGGGTGTAGTCCAATAGCTTCAAAAAGCTGCGATTTTTCAGTTCCATTGTATATTTCCCTCTCTATGCAAACACTCTTGAATATTTATTCAAGTCATGATTCTATTATAGTACGTTGCATCGGGAAGGTCAAGAGGGAGCTTACAGCTCCAGCTCTACCCGGCGTCCGGTGGGCTTATAGGGGGTCAGCCGGACACCGGCGTGCTCGAACATGAACCGCGCCGCAATGCTGGAATCGCTGTCGTGGTACTTGTCGCCGTAGTACACCACCTCGGCAATGCCGGACTGGATGATGGCCTTGGTGCACTCGTTGCAGGGAAACAGGGTCACATACACCCGGGCACCCTTCAGGTTGTTGTGGGCGCTGTTGAGAATGGCGTTCAGCTCGGCGTGGCAGACGTACATATACTTGGTCTGTAGGGGGGCACCCTCCCGCTCCCAAGGCATCTCGTCATCGCTGCAGCCCATGGGCATCCCGTTGTAGCCCAGAGAAAGGATCTTGTTTTCCGGGCTTACGATGCACGCACCCACCTGACTGTTGGGGTCCTTGGAGCGCATGGCGGTAAGCAGCGCAATGCCCATAAAATATTCGTCCCAGTTGATATAATCCTCGCGCTTCATCGCGTAAAACCTCCTGCCTCTTCCGGCGGGTCTGCGGCTTGACAAACCCGGAAAAATAGACTATACTACGAATAGAAAGAGCGCTGACTGCAATGGTCAGCTCCTCATCCGGCTAATCAGTCGTAAAGAATGACCGCTTGCTTTCTGAGGGCATGAGCGGTCATTTCTTTTTGCCGTTGGAAATCGTCCATGTGATCTCGAAGGTAATGTAGATTGCTCCGCCAAGAAGCGTGAGCAACAGCACGACCTGTTCAAACGTCATGAGGCATCCCCCCTTTCCGCTTTCGCGTCAGGGGAAGCAAAAAATTTTTCGTCCCCCTCTGGCGCGCAGCCGGAAGGAGCTAGACCACCGATTATGCAATCAACGCCCTTACCGCCGAAGCGGCACTTACAGCATACCACAAAAACCGCATATTTGCAACGAAAACTCCCGGCTCCGCGCCTGTACGCGCTGCCGGGAGTTCTGCTTTTTCTACCCACCCGTTTTGCACCCGAATGTCAACTTGCACAAAACAGTGCCCGGAAGTTTGGCAGGCGTTTTTGCCAAATTTTGAAACGATATATTTAAAAATCATTTCGAGTGTGGTATTATCTTTGTAAAATATGCCACAAAAACGGAGAGAACGCTCCGTGCGGCGGAAATGAGGGAAAAACCGATATGAAATACGCAAGCAACAACATCCGCAATATTCTGATTGCCGGCCATGCCGGCAGCGGCAAGACCACGCTGACCGAAGCACTGGTCTATTTTTCGGGCGCTGCCGAGCGTATGGGCCGGGTCGAGGACGGCACCACGATTTCGGACTTTGATCCCGAGGAAGCAAAGCGCAAGGCCAGCCTGTCGGCTTCCGTTGTGCCGGTGGAGTACGAGGGCATCAAGTACAACCTGATCGATGCACCGGGTCTGTTCGACTTTGAAGCAGGCGAGTACGAGGGCATCCGCGCCGCCGAGAGCGTGCTGGTGTGCGTGTCCGGCCGCAGCGGCGTTACTGTGGGCGCAGAAAAGGCGTTCCAGCTGGCCCGCAAGAACGGCAAGGCCACCATGGTGTTCGTGTCCAAGTGCGATCTGGAAAACGCCAACTACTTCAAGATCCTTGAGGATATGAAGATCCGCTTCGGCTCCACCGTCTGCCCCTGCGTCGTGCCTGCAAAGCTGGATGACGGCACCCCTGTGTACATCAACCTGTTCAGCCAGAAGGCCTTCAAGTACGAGGGTGGCAAGCAGATTCAGGTAGACCTGCCGGACATCGGCCACCGCTTCCAGGGCCTGATCGAGGCCATGAGTGAGGCCATTGCAGAAACCGACGATGAGCTGATGGAAAAGTTCTTCGGCGGCGAACCCTTTACCACCGAGGAGATCGTGGAGGGCATGCGCAAGGGCGTTAAGGATGGCCTGATCACCCCCGTGTTCTGCGGCAGTGCCGTGAACATGCAGGCACTGGATATGCTACTGTTCAATATGCACAAGCTGCTGCCCAGCCCGGAGCACGAGGCCAGCACGCTGGCTGAGGACGCCAACGGCGAGCCGGTGGAACTGCACTGCACCGAGGACGAGCCCACTGCCGCCTACGTTTTTAAGACCGTGGCCGACCCGTTCGTGGGCAAGCTGAGCTATCTGCGTGTTATCAGCGGCAAGGTGACCGCAGGCGAACCGCTGACCAACGCCCGCACCGGCGAGATGGAAAAGATCACTAAGCCCCTGACCGTCCTTGGCAAGAAGCAGATCGAAAACGACGGCATCGGTGCCGGCGATATCGGCGCAGTGGCAAAGCTGGTGAGCGCAAAGACCGGCGATACCCTGTGCGATGCAGACCGCGTGGTCAAGCTGCCCGCCCCTGTGTTCCCCAAGCCCAGCCTGTTCATGGCGGTTACCGTGGCCAAGAAGGGCGACGAGGGCAAGATCTCCAGCGCACTGGCACGTCTGATGGAAGAGGACCCCACCCTGTGCTACATCAATAACGCCGAGACCCATCAGCAGGTCATCGGCGGCTTGGGCGAGCAGCATCTGGACGTGGTCAAGGCCAAGCTGAAGAACAAGTTCGGCGTGGAGATCGGTCTGGAAGCTCCCCGCATCGCCTACCGCGAGTCTATCCGCAAGGCCTGCCAGAAACAGGGCCGCCACAAGAAGCAGACCGGCGGTCATGGCCAGTTCGGTGACGTTATCATCAACTTTGAGCCCTGCGACAGCGAGCAGGTGGTGTTCGAGGAAAAGGTGTTCGGCGGCAGCGTGCCCAAGAACTTCTTCCCCGCCGTAGAAAAGGGTGTGCGTCTGGCTGCCGAAAAGGGCGTGCTGGCCGGTTACCCCGTGGTCGGCCTGAAGGCCACCCTGCTGGACGGCAGCTACCACCCGGTGGATAGCTCTGAAATGGCCTTTATCATGGCTGCAAAGCTGGCCTACAAAGCTGCTATGCCGGAGGCCGGCCCCGTCATTCTGGAGCCTATCCACACCCTGAAGGCTCATGTGCCGAACGACAACACCGGCGACATCATGGGTGATGTGACCAAGCGCCGTGGCCGTGTGCTGGGCATGGAGCCGGACGAGGACGGCTTGCAGACCATCATTGCCGAGGTGCCGCTGGCAGAGCTTGCAAACTTTACCACCTTTATCCGGCAGACCACACAGGGCCGCGGCTGGTTCACCACCGAGTTTGCCCGCTATGAGACCCTGCCCGAGATGCTGGTGCCTGCCGTTGTGGAGCAGGCCAAGAAGCTGGGTAATCTGGACGAGGCCGCAGACGACTGAGCACTGAACCCCTGATTTGACATTTCCCCGAGCCCCCGCTGACACTTTTTTCCCTCTGTCGGCGGGGGCTTTTTTGCGTAAAAATGGAACACCGGAGCATCCGCAGATGCTCCGGTGTTCCGCAATGATAAAGACTTTTTTCTGCTGAAAATTCTCTGGCCGTTACACGCCGGAAGCACCGTAGTTTGCCAGCACGCGGGCAGAGGGGTCGTTGACATTGCAGCCCGGCCATGCTTTGTTGGGCATCCAGAAGCCCACGATGGTGCGGCTTTGGTCGTGGTAGTATTTCTCAAAAATTTCGCGGTAGAACAGGCTCTCCTTGGTAAAGGGCATGCAGTGTGCCGAGTAGTTTGCCCGGCGCATCTGGAACTCCTCGTCGGTGTACAGGCTCTCGGCGTACTCCTTGATGTCGTCCACCATGCTGTGGCCTACGGCGTCCGAGAAGGCGGCCTTTTCGCGCCACAGGATCTCCGGCGGCAGCCAGTCGCCCTCAAAGGCCTTGCGCAGCAGGTACTTGCCTTTGCCGTAGCGGTTCAGCTTCTTTTCCGGGTCGATGGCCATGACGTAGCGCACAAAATCCAGGTCGCCAAAGGGTACCCGCGCCTCGATGCTGTTGGAGGAGATGCAGCGGTCTGCCCGCAGCACATCGTACATATACAGCTCCCGGATGCGCTTCTGGCTCTCCTGCTGGAAAGCATCGGCGGTGGGGGCGTAGTCGGTGTATTTGTAGCCGAACAGCTCGTCCGAGATCTCGCCGGTCAGCAGCACACGCACATCGGTCTGCTCGTGAATGGCCTTGCACAGCAGGTACATGCCCATGCTGGCGCGGATGGTGGTGATATCCCATGTGCCCAGCAGCCGGATGACCTCTTCCAAGCTGCTGAGCACCATCTCACGGTTGATGATGATCTCGTGGTGCTCGCTGCCAAGATAGTCCGCAGTCTGCCGGGCATATTTCAGGTCGATGGCATCGGTGTCCATGCCGATGGCAAAGGTGCGGATGGGCTTGCCCAGCTTTTTGGCGGCAATGGAGCACACCAGCGAGGAATCCAACCCGCCGGAAAGCAGGAAGCCCACGGGTGCATCGGCGTCCAGCCGCTTTTCCACACCGGCGATGAGCTTCTCGCGGATGTTCTGCAGGATGGTGGGCATATCGTCCTGCATGGGGGCGGGCACATCGGCAATGTCCTCGTAGCGCACAAAGCGGCCGTCGCAGTAGTAGCTGCCAATGGGGAAGGGACGGATATCATCGCACCAGCCGATGAGGTTGCGCATCTCGGAGGAAAAGGCGATCTTGTGGCTGGACTTGGAGTAGCCGTAGAACAGCGGACGGATGCCGATGGGGTCGCGGGCGGCGATGAGCCGATCCTTGCGGGAATCGTACAGGATCAGCGCAAACTCCGCGTCCATGTGGCGGAACATATCCAGCCCGTACTCGTAGTACAGCGGCAGCAAGATCTCGCAGTCGCAGTCAGAGCAGAACTTGTAGCCACGACGCTTTAAGATCTCTTTTTCGAACCGGAAGCCGTACAGCTCGCCGTTGCACACCACGCAGTCAGCGCCCCGGTAAAAGGGCTGCATCCCCTCCGGGGTCAGTCCCATGATGGCAAGCCGCCCAAAGCCCATCAGGCCGTAGGGACCCTCCACCACCCGCTGGTCGTCCGGTCCGCGGTCCACGGTGCGCAGCAGATACTCTTTGAACTTTTCGGCACTCAGGTCGTGCCCCGTGTAACCCATAACACAACACATACTTCTTACCCCTCTTAAAATAAAAAATACGGCAGCACATTCATCCCATAGTCCTAGGACGAATATGCTGCCGTATCCGTGGTGCCACCTAAATTACCGGCATACGCAATACGCCGGTCACTTTTGTGCGCTCTCCCCGTTGAAAGCACTGCCGCGATAACGAGCGGCGCACGTCTGCCCCTACTGCTGCGCATGCAGGTTCAGGGAGCGGCTCACGGGTGTTCTTCGGGCTTCGTTTTCTGCGCGGCTTCCAGCATCCCGCACTCTCTGTAAGAAAAACCTGAGGCCTTACTTTTCCCGGTCAACGCTTTTATTGTCTGCATTGTATCACGGGTTTTTGTCCGTGTCAACACAGCAGGCGCATTTTTTTGCAGGCTGTTCTTCCGTTGCGGACGGTGCCGCGTTCTGCGCACAATGACGGCACAGCCCGTACAGCACACTGCCCTCGCATTGCAGGGTAAAGCCGTGCTCCGCCATCAGGTGGGCGCGCACCTCATCCATAAAATGGCAGTCCAAGTGATAGATGCGCCCGCACTGCACGCACTTGAGGTGCAGGTGCTCCCGGCAATGGCGCCCCTCGTCCACATACTGGAACACCGCCCGCTCGCCTTTGTCGGCTACATATTTCATAATGCGTTGCTCGCCGGCAAGCTTGTCCAGATAGCGGTATACAGTGGTGGGGTTGGGGCTTGCGCCCTGCGCCTCCAGATGCTCCAGAATGTTGGAGGCACTTACTGCGTGCTGACGGTTGTTGATGAGGTAATCTAAGATGAGTTGCCGGGTGCGGGTGTTGTAGCCATCGCTTCGTGCCATGAGAAATTCGGTCCTTTCCGGTGTAGATGTGTTGTTTTTTATCCCTATTGTAGCACAGTTTGCGCTTGGATGCAAAAGAAGCGGGTGGAAAGTTGGTCTGTTTGGCGACAAGCACAAAAAACATTGTAAAAAGTAGCAAAATCGGGGCGTAATCTTTGTATAAAACGGAAAACACTCCAAAGTTAAGCAAAAAGTCTTGTAAAAAATGCCCTAATGTGAAATAATATACTGGATAAAGTGGTTGGATTGCAGCCGGGATACAAGCTGGCTGAACATGAAGAAGAAGCCGGCAGCGGTGGGTTTGCGCTGCCGGGTCGGACGTTTTGGAACGTTTTTTGGAGAAGAAGAATAGGAGAGTGTGCTTATGAAAGAGCAGGACGCACAGGCAAAGCTCAGCCTGAAGCTGCAGGCGTACCAGTACCTCAAAACCAAAATCCTGAACTGCGAGTACCGCCCCAACGAGTTTCTGAACGAGCAGAAGCTCTGCGCCGAGATGGGCAACATCAGCCGCACCCCCATGCGGGATGCGCTGGGGCGTCTGGAGCAGGAGGGGCTGATCACCATTCTGCCCAAAAAGGGTCTGATGGTCTCCGGCATCACCGAAGAGGACGTGCACAGCATGTTTGAGATGCGTCTGCTGGTGGAGCCCTACGCCCTGCGTACTTACGGCAATGCCATCCCCCGGGAGCAGCTGGAGGCCTACGCCGAACTGATGCACCACAGCGAGCGCATTGAAGATTTCTGTGAGTCGGACGACGACTTCCACGAGCTGCTGATGAGCACTCTGCCCAACAAGTATCTGCGCTCTGCCTACGACCGCATCACCGGCCTGAACACCCGTTTCCGCATCATGACCGGCAAGGTGAGCATGATCAATCAGGAGCAGACCTGTGAGGAGCACCTGCAGATCCTGGATGCCGCCCTGTCCGAGGACTGGGACGGCGCAGCCATGGCGCTGCAGCACCATCTGGAACTGGCCCGCGATAAGGCCGAGGGCGTCATCAAGGTCATCCGCCTGTGGTAAAGGAATAAAAGTTAAAAAGGTCTGCTGCACCGCACGGTGCAGCAGGCCTTTTGCCTTTTGTCAGCAGAACGATTCAGAATGGCCGCCGCGTGCGCTTTGGCCATAATCAGCGGAATTGTTATTTATAATATACGAACAGCCAAGCCTGCGGGCTTGGCTGTTCGACTTTTCACAAGAGGAGAAAAACGGCAGGCTTATTTCTCCACCTTGCTCAGCAGGATGCGGTCATTATCCAGATTTTTGCCCGCGTTCTCGCGGAACTTTTCCAGCAAATCGTCCACGGTCATTTTGCTGCGTGCTGCGCCCTTTACGTCAAACACGATGCGCCCGGCGTCCATCATCAGGGTGCGGTTGCCCAGTTCCAGCGCCTGATGCATATTGTGGGTCACCATCAGGCAGGTGATCTTTTTCTCGGCCACGATGCTCTTGGTCAGCGCCAGAACTTTTTCGGCGGTGGCGGGGTCCAGCGCGGCGGTGTGCTCGTCCAGCAGCAGGAGCTTCGGGGTGACAAGGGTAGCCATAAGCAGGGTAAGCGCCTGCCGCTGCCCGCCGGAGAGCAGCCCCACCGGCTGCTTCATGCGGTCCTCCAGCCCCATGTCCAGCAACGCCAGCTTTTCGCGGAAGAGCGCCTTATCCTTGCGGGAGATGCGGGAGAAGATGGCGTTGGGCGCGGTGCCTGCCCGCAGGTAGGCCAGCGCCAGATTTTCCTCAATGGTCATGTTGGGCGCGGTGCCCTTGAGCGGGTCCTGAAACAGATGTCCGATGACCTTGCTGCGCTGGTGCTCCGGCGCAAAGGTGATGTCCTGCCCGCCCAGCAGAATGCTGCCCTCATCGGCAATAAAGCCGCCGGTGATGGCATTGAACAGGGTGGATTTGCCCGCGCCGTTGGAGCCTACGATGGTGGCAAAATCTCCGGCTTCCATCTGCAGGCTCACCCCATTTAGCGCCACTTTTTCGTTGACGGTGCCGGGGTTAAAGGTTTTGTGCAGGTCGTTCAGTTGCAGCATTTCCATGTTACTGTCCCTCCCTGTTGGTCACGGTGCGGCGGGCACGGGCAGCGTGCCGGCGCTTTTCAAAGGCGAAGTGCTCCCGGATGGCGGGCATGGAGATGGCCACTGCCACAATGATGGCAGAAACCAGCTTCATGGCGGCGGCGGGCACGTTGAACCGCAGCGCCACGGCTACGATAAAGCGGTACAGGCAGCTTCCGAACACCACGCCCAGAATGCGGCGCAGCATGGTGCGCTTGCCCACCAGCGTCTCGCCGATGATGAGGGAAGCCAGTGCAATGGTCACCATGCCGGTGCCCACGTTGATATCGCAGCTTTTCTGGTACTGTGCCAACAGCCCGCCGGACAGCGCACACAACGCACCGGATACGCACAGACCCACCGTGATGGTAAAGGCGGGGTTGATGCTGGAAGCCCGCACCATGGCGGCGTTATCGCCGGTGGCGCGGATGGAAAGCCCTAGCCGCGTGCCCAGAAAACCCAGCATCGCCGCGCAGGCGATGGCAATGATCACTGCCGCCAGCGCCAGCTTGTACCAGCTGCCCAGAAAGCCCAGCGAAGTTTTTGCCATGGAGAAGATGGTAGGGGTCTTGACCAGTGACATGGTGGAGGAGAAGCCCATCACCGCCAGATTGATGGTGTACAGGCCGGTGTTGACGATGATACCGGCCATGATGCTTTCCACCCCGAGCCTTGTCTGCAGAAAGGCGGTGACAAAGCCGGAGCACACCCCCGCAGCCATGGCTGCCGCCAGCGCAAGGATGGGGTGGCCGGTCAGTGCTACCTGACAGGCCACGGCGCAGCCCAGCGTAAAGCAGCCGTCGGTGGAAAGGTCGGCAATATTCAGGATGGAGTAGCTCAGAAACAGTGCCAACGCCACCAGTCCGTAGATGCAGCCCAGCTCCAGCGCTGTCTGCAAAACGTTGAGGGAAAAGATACTCGCCAGCATGGTGTATGCTCCTTTTATGTTATTTTGAATGCGCACCGCATTGCTCTGCGGAGTGCGACAAACGTATTTTCACGGGAGAGGGAAACCACTTTCCCCAGAACCGCCAAAAGCTCTCCCTTGCGGGAGAGCTGGCAAAACCGTCAGGTTTTGACGGAGCGGGGCGCTCAGGAGAAGTTCTCGGCGGTGGTCACCTCGGTAATCTCGGTGCAGTAGGGCTTGAAAGCTTCCTTCAGGGCGGCAAGATCCAAGCCCAGAGCCTCGGCGGTCTCGGTATTGATGGTGACGATGCCGTTATCAAAGGTCTGGTAGGGCAGGTCTGCGGGGGTCTTGCCATCGCACAGCAGCTGGCTGACCATATCGGCGGTAGCTTCGCCCAGCTGGACGTAGTCCACGCCGTAGCCCACCAGTGCACCGTTCAGCGCAAAGCTGTCGGCACCGGTGTAGTGCTGCACACCGGCCTCGATGAAGCTTTCGTAGATGGACAACTCGGCGGTCATGATGGTGTTGTCAGTGGGGGTGAACACGGCCTTGACCCCGGCGGCTACCAGTGCCTCGGCAGCCATCTGCACCTCGGCGGTGGTGGTGCCGTTCTTTTCCACCACCTTGATGCCGTTCTTCTCGCAGAAGGCCTTGGCGTCCGCAATGGCTTGGGTGGAGGCATCCTGACTCAGGTCATACAGCAGACCGATGGTATCAATGCCGGGGTTTGCCGCCACGATCAGGTTCATGATGGCGTCGGTGTTCAGGGCATCGGAGGTGCCGGTGATGTTCTCCTCGCCGTCAAAGCCTGCGGCGGCGGGATCGGTCACAGCGGAGTAGACCACCGGGATGTCGGTATCCTCCACGGCAGCCAGCATGGTAGCGGCGGTGGGGGTGGCCACGGCCACGATCACGTCCACGCCGTCGGCCACAAGGTCTGCGCCGATCTGGTTCAGGTTGGACTGGTCGGCCTGTGCGTTGGCGTAGTAATCGGCGTAGTCAAAGGTGACGCCCTTCTCCTTGCCGATGGCATCCAGACGGCTCTCCACAGATTCTACGATCTGGTTGAGGGAAGCGTGGTCCACATAGTTGACGATGCCCACCTTGAAGGTCTCGCCAGCGGCAGCGGCGCTGCCGGAAGCCGCTGCGGAGGAGGAGACCGCTGCACTGGAGGCAGAGCCGGAAGCAGCGCCGCCGCAGCCGGTCAGTGCCATGGCAGAAACAGCAGAAGCAGCCAGAGCGGCCTTCAGGAAGCTGCGGCGGGAGATCATGTTCAGGTTTTTCATAGTGGTAACTCCTTTCCCGGAGCGGGCGGCAAATCAAAAGACCCGCTCCCTTTGCGGGACGGGTCTTAAAACAAAACGACCCTGTCCCTGTGTGTTATCCACAAGGACAGGATCGGTAAATACGATTCTGCGGTGCCACCTTGCTTGCTCTGCATCCAATACAGCAGAGCCACTCACGGAGAGCCAACACTCCCCTGTCCTGTAACGGAGACTTCCGTCCAAAGCTACTGGGGTTTGTGCCCGTTTGCCCGGCCCTCGGCGGCCCACGAAACTCTGCCCCGCTTTCGCCCGTTTGCACTGTCCGGGCTCACTGCAGATGCGCTGTGCAGGTTCTCTTCCGCCTCATCGGTTTGATTGCATTATACACTTTATCTTCGTAAAGTCAAGAGGGATTTTTAAATTTTTATTTTTGGGCCCGGTCAAAGTCATTCTTCTGCCGGGGCACCGGTGCTGCGGCGCTTGCGGCGCACAAAGTAGGCAACGTACACCACCCACACCGGAATGGCCACGGCGGTGACCACCCGGCTTGCGGAAAGCCCGGCGGCCTGATACACAAAGTCGATGTTGCTTGCGCCCGCCGGGCAGAGCACCGCCATCAGTCCCTCGTCCACACGCAGGATGTCGGCCTTTTCGCCGTTGACATAGGCGGTAAAGCCGTCATCGTAGGGCACGGAGAAAAAGACGAGGTTTTGTTTTTCCAGCGTGATCTCGGCATGGAAGCCTGCATTGTTCATCTGGAACACCGAGCAGCTGTGGGCGCGGCGGTCGGCGCAGTCCTGCGTGTAGCTGTCGTAGTGCAGATCGTCCAGCATCGCGTCCGGCAGCTCGGTCAGGTACTGGCCGTATGCCTTTACGTCCTCGTCCTCCAGCACCAGCGCCCGCAGCAGCAGGTTGGAGCGCAGGGTCTTGACCGAGGCCTCATAGGTAGCCTTGGTCACATAGTAGTCGTAGGTAAAGCCCATGGGAACGTAGTTATCGTTGTGGTACAGCGTGTAGCCGTCCACGTCGGCAAGATAGGTCCAGCCCGCGTCTGCCTCGTCCTCAAAGCTTTCGCGCTTTTCCGGGGTGGTAATGAGGTACTCCACGCTCAAAAGGCCGCGCAGGGCGTAGTTTGTGATCTCCGGCTCGCTGCGCACGTCCCGCTTAACCCCCAACCCCGGGTAAAAGCTGAGGATGCTGGGAGCCGCCGTGCTGCCGAAGTATTGCAGGCAGCTTTTATCCAGCCACATCCCGATGTTGTCGTGGATCTTGTAGGTGTCGATCCGGTAGTCGCCCTCCGGCAGGTCGTTTTTCAGCTGCAGGGCGTTGGTATCCTGTTCCACAAGGTCGCTGTCGGTGTGCCACTGGCCGAACTTGCCAATGCCGATGTGCACCATGCTGAACACGCAGGCAAACACCAGCACCGCCGCCGTCATGCGCTGGGCAAAGCGGCTGTTTTGCCGCCATATGCCGCAGAGGTAGCGGTACAGCATAAGCCCCAGCAGACCAAAGCCCAGCACGACAAAGAACTGTTCCGGGTTCTTCAGCACGCCGAAGGACCATGTCCCGGTGGTATCGTCCCGCACGGGCACCACCGCAAACACCAGCGTAGCCAGCATGATCCAGCCAATGCCCCGGGCGGGGGCGTCCAGATCAACATCCGGGTCCTCCAGCGCGTTCACGGTCATGGCGGCAAGGATAAGGGTGGGCATATAGTACCAGCGTGCGTAGTAGCTGGAGTTGAGCGCGTAGAAGGCACTGTTCAGCACCGGCACCAGCGCGCACACGGCGCACACTGCCACGATGCGCTTTTTACTGTCGGCCTTGCGGCTGCGCCAGTAGGCCATGGCACCGGCCAGACTGCACAGGGGCAGGTAGGCCGTCATGCTCGTCCACTTGATCACGCCCTCCGACCACACCGAGGTAAGATAAGGAGAGTCCGGCGGCAGGATCCAGCTGAGCAGGATAGCCAGATACTGCTGCACCTTGGCGTAGGTCAGAAAGCCCCAGCCGGAGGAAAGGTCGATGGTGCGCGGGTTCTGCAGCAGACTGAGCACTGCCGGGAACAGCAGCAGACAACCCATGGCAACGCCCAGCACGCTCTCCCACAAGAGATGCCCGAACTTGCGCCCGGTCAGCCGGAAGTCCTTGGCGGTCAGTTTGCACACGAAATAGATGCACAGGAAAATGACCTGTCCCACAAAGAAGAAGTAGTTGTTGAGCAGATTCACCGCCACCCAGAAGGCGAACAGGCCGTGACGGTTTTCATAAATGGCCTCGTCCAGCGCCCAGAGCAGATAGGGGAACAGCGCCACCACATCCACAAAGTGGTTGAAGAACACGTTGTACACCGCAAAGCCGGAAAGCGCGTACAGGCAGGCACCCAGCACCGCGTAGTTCTCGTTTTTGACGTAGCGGCGCAGATACAGGAACGCGCCGCCGCCCGCCACGCCGAACTTGAGCACCAGCAGCGGCACCATCATATAGGGCAGCCAGCTCTGCGGCAGCAGCACCGACAGCCAGAAGAACGGCGAGCCGTACAGGTAGAAGGAGTAGGCGTTCATCACCCCGCTGCCAAGGTCGGTCGCCCACGAAAAGGTATTGTGCGGCGCACCTGCAAAGGCGCTGTCCGGGTAACCTGCGCCCTTGACAAAGCCGTTCATATACCGGTAAAAGGTGATCTGCTGGCTGTTAAAATCGCCTGCATAGTGGAAAAAGCCGCCGTCAAGGATGTAGAACGGCAAAAAGAAGATGGCCGCCGTCAGGGCGCACAGCCCCACCGCCTGCCAGAATTTTTTATGGCTCTGCCCCCTTGGGGTGAGCAGCCGTGGTTTTTTGAACTTTTCCATAGCGTTCCTCTTTCTCCGCGCACCGGCGCGGAAGTGGATTTGATGTCACCTTGTAGTATAGCACGGCGGCGCGCAAGAAAAAAGGGCTTGACAAGCGCACGCGGGGCGGGTATGGTGAAGAAAAGGAGGCGTATTGCCATGCTGTATCCCTTCAGCGCCCTGCTGGCGCGCATGAAGTACATTACCCGGTGGAGCCTGATGCACTCCACCCGGGCGGAATCCCTCAGCGAGCACACCTGCGACACCGCGCTGCTGGCGCATTTGCTGTGCCTCATCGCCAAGCACTACACCGGCACGCCCTGCCGCCCGGAGGTGGTGGCAGTGGCGGCACTGTACCATGATGCACCGGAGATCATCACTGGCGATATGCCCACGCCGGTCAAGTACCATTCCCCGGCGCTGCGGGACGCCTACAAGGCACTGGAGACTGAGAGCGTGCGCTCCATGGCGGCTCTGCTGCCCGCAGAGCTGGCCGCAGAGCTGACCCCCTGCATGGACGGCAGTGCCCTGACGGCAGAGGAGCACCGGCTGCTCAAGGCCGCCGACCGGCTGAGTGCCCTCATCAAATGCACCGAGGAGCAGCGCAGCGGCAACCACGAATTTGACGCCGCGCTCACGCAGCAGCGCGCCGCGCTGCAAGCTATGCAATGCCCGGAGGCCGACTGGTTTTTGGAGCACTGTCTGCCCTGCTATACTCAGAATCTGGACGAGCTGACGAAGGCGTAAAGGCGAGGAGCGGGCAGCCGAGGGAGGTTCTCTTTTGGTGGCAAAAGAGAACCAGAAAACCACCAGCGATTTCGACGCGCTGGAGCCACGAAAAAGGGGCTGCTCGCCCCTTTTAACCCCGAAGAAGTGGGCTGCACCGAAAAAAACTGAAGATTCACGCCTGTTCGGCGTGAAGATCTTTTAATCGTTTTTTTCGGCTCCGCCGATTTGAAGCCCCTCAGTCGCTGCGCGACAGCTCCCCCGGGGAGCAAGGACGTCCGCCGCAAGCGCCGCGCTTCCGTAGGAAGCGGCGCTGCAAATGCCGTTTCTCTCTACGACCTCTCCTGTGAAAAATGCAATGCCGGAGCGTCCGCAGACGCTCCGGCATTGCTCTATTTAAAATATTCTTTCCGCTGAACATGGCTAGAGCGCAGCGGAAGCCATTCTAAATCGTTGTTCGAGCCGCGGGCTTACGGAAACGGTACTTCCCGCACGTCGTCGGGGTCCAGTCCGGCTTTGCGCTGCTCTTCAAACACGGCGGCGATCAGTTCGTCCAAGTCCTCTAAATGGGTCAGGGTGCAGCAGTAGCGGCGCAGGGCGGCAGCGCCTTTCAGCCCCTTCATGTAGTGCATGGTCTGGGCGCGCGCCTGCGGCATAGCCACAAACTCGCCCTTCTGCTCTACCATCTCCTCCACCTGACGGCGCAGCGCGTTCATCCGCGCCTGCAGGTTCGGCTCCTTGGGAGCGGGCAGACCCTCCAGTGCAGCGTTCACCCGCTCAAACAGCCACGGGTCGCCCAGTGCGCTCCGGGCGATCATCACGCCATCGCAGTTTGTCTCCCGCACCATGCGCAGCGCATCCTCGGCGCAGTGGATATCGCCGTTGCCCAGCACCGGCACCTTTACCGCATCCTTTACCCGGGCGATGATCTCCGGGTCGATGCCCGGGGTGTACATCTGCTCCCGGGTGCGGGCGTGCACCGCCACCAGCGCCGCGCCCGCCTGCTCGCAGGCCTTGGCGCATTCCACGGCGGTGATGTGGTCGGCGTCCCAGCCCTTGCGCATCTTTACGGTAACAGGGCGCTTGGTGTGCGCCACCACCTGCTCCACGATACGCCCGCAGCGGTCGGGGTCCAGCATCAGCTTGCTGCCCGCCCCACCGGAAACGATCTTAGGGGCAGGGCAGCCCATGTTGATGTCCACAAAGTCAAATTCGTACTGCTCGATGGCGGCAGTGGCCTCGCCCATGATCTCCGGCACTTCGCCAAAGATCTGCACCCCGTAGGGTGCGCCGTTGGGCGCTGCCTTCAGCAGGCTGACGGTCTTATGGTCACCGTACACCAGCGCCCGGCTGGATACCATTTCGCTGACGGTAAAGCCAGCGCCGTGCTGCGCCATCAGGCGGCGGCA
>ENA-UEPV01000131-UEPV01000131.1-human-gut-metagenome-genome-assembly--contig:-NODE-131-length-46635-cov-9.681666_pt1 | contig 46635 bp, 31 predicted proteins | sample MGYA00242942_ERZ507925 | MGnify/ENA primary metagenome ERZ507925 (study PRJEB26167, sample SAMN06115453) | human gut metagenome | host: Homo sapiens | place: China:Fujian | collected 2015-08-26... | reverse complement strand
GCATTCCGTAAAGCCTCGCCTCTTCGCCAGAGGCTCCCCTACTAGGGGAGCTGTCTGCGAAGCAGACTGAGAGGTTGTACAAAGGCGAAGCCTTCCCTCGTGCAGCAGCCGTGACGGAGAGGTTCATCCTCAATTATTAAGGAGCAACCATGAAATCAGAACGCAGCTATCCTATTTATAAAGTAAACAAAAAAGCCGAGGCCAGCCTCGTGGGCGGGCATCCGTGGGTGTACGAGAACGACATCCTCGAGTTCCCGGAGACAGAGCCTGAGAACGGAACCCTCGCCGACGTGGTGAGCCCGAAGGGCGCTTACCTCGGCACCGGCTTCGTCTCTCTCAAGAGCAAGATCCGCGTCCGCCTCATCTCCCGCAACGCCAACGACACCTTCGACGCCAGCTTCTGGCGCCGCCGCGTCGAGTACGCCTGGGCCTACCGCAAGACCGTCCTCGAGCCTGCCGACCTCTCGGCCTGCCGGGTCATCTTCGGCGAGGCCGACCAGTTCCCCGGCCTGACCGTGGACCGCTTCAACAACATCCTCGTCACCCAGACCCTCAGCGTCGGCATGGAGAAGCTGAAGCCTGTCCTCTTCCCCCTCCTCGCCGAAGTCCTGCGGGCCGACGGCCAGACCATCGACGGCATCTACGAGCGGAACGACGAGGCCCTGCGTGCCAAAGAGGGCCTCGAGCAGAGCAAGGGCTGGTTCGAGCTTCCGGGTGAAAGCCACCCCGCCTCTACCCAGACCGAGATCTGCGAGAACGGCGTCTACTACCACGTCGATTTCGAGAACGGCCAGAAGACCGGCTTCTTCCTCGACCAGAAGTACAACCGCCGGGCAGTCGCCCGCCTCGCCGCCGGCCACACCGTGCTGGACTGCTTCACCCACACCGGCAGCTTTGCCCTCAACGCAGCCAGCGGCGGCGCAGCCCGGGTCACGGCAGCGGACATCAGCGCCGACGCCATCGCCATGGCCCAGCGCAACGCGGAGCGCAACGGCCTGACCAACATGGACTTCCTCTGCGAGGATACCTTCGAACTTCTGCCCCGCCTCGAAAAAGAAGGCCATCCCTACGATTTCATCATCCTCGACCCGCCGGCCTTCACCAAAGCCCGCCGCACGGTGGAAAACGCCATGCGGGGCTACAAGGAGATCAACTACCGGGCCATGAAGCTCCTGCCCCGGGGCGGCTACCTCGCCACGGCAAGCTGCTCTCATTTTGCCACCGAGGAGCTGTTCATCAAGATGCTGCGCTCCGCCGCAAAGGACGCTCACCGCCAGCTGCGCCAAATCGAAGTGCGCCAGCAGGCCCCCGACCACCCCATCCTCTGGGGTGTGCCGGAGACGAACTATCTGAAGTTTTTCCTGTTTCAGGTGATTTAACCTCTCCGTCACGCCTACGGCGTGCCACCTCCCCTAACGAGGGGAGGCCTTGGCATTCCGTAAAGCTTTGTCTCTTCGCCAGAGGCTCCCCTACTAGGGGAGCTGTCTGCGAAGCAGACTGAGAGGTTGTACGAAGGATAGCCTGACCACGCAGTGATGCCTGAGAGGGCAATAGTCATACCATCCGCGCAATACTCCAAAAAATCGGGAGTCAGTTTGTGCAGAATCGTCAAATCTGTCTATTGCGTTTTTCGCCCCGTTCGGCTATAATCATCGCATAGACAGCAACGACGCTGTGAGTCACCTCCTGACTCGCAGCGTCGTTTCGTTTAACCCGATATTTCGCGGGAGAGTCCCGCCTCTTTCCGCGTGAAAATCCGCGACCAGCCGAAGTATTTCAATTCAAGTAAGGAGTAGGATTTATGGCAGCAAATGTTATGGAGATCTACGGCAGCAAGGTGTTCAACGAGCACGTCATGAAGGAGCGCCTCCCCAGCGCTACCTACAAGAGCCTCGAGAAGACCCTGCACAAGGGCGCACCTCTGGACATCGAGGTGGCAAACGTCGTGGCCAGCGTCATGAAGCGCTGGGCTATGGAGCTGGGTGCCACCCACTACACCCACTGGTTCCAGCCGCTGACCGGCATTACCAGCGAGAAGCATGACGGCTTCGTCTCCCCCGTGGGCGACGGCACCGCCATCATGGAGTTCAACGGCAAGGAGCTGGTGCGCGGCGAGCCCGACGCCTCTTCCTTCCCCTCCGGCGGCCTGCGCGCCACCTGTGAGGCTCGCGGCTACACTGCATGGGACCCCACCAGCTTCGCTTTTGTGAAGGACGACGTCCTCTGCATCCCCACCGCATTCGTCAGCTACACCGGCGAGGCGCTGGACAAGAAGACTCCCCTGCTGCGCTCCATGAACGCGCTGTCCAATCAGGCCATCCGCGTCCTGAAGCTCTTCGGCAAGGACGTGGATTACGTCTCCACCACCGTCGGCCCCGAGCAGGAGTACTTCCTTATTAAGAAGGAAGACTACGAGGCCCGTCAGGACCTCATCCTCACCGGCCGCACCCTCTTCGGCGCACCGTCCGCCAAGGGTCAGGAGCTGGAAGAGCACTACTTCGGCGTCATCCGCCCCGAGGTCTCCGCTTTCATGAAGGAGCTGGACGAAGAGCTGTGGAAGCTGGGCATCCCCGCCAAGACCAAGCACAACGAAGTAGCTCCCTGCCAGCATGAGCTGGCCCCCATCTTCGACACCACCAACGTCGCCATCGACCACAACCTGCTGACGATGGAGATGATGAAGAAGCTGGCCCCCAAGTACGGTCTGGTCTGCCTGCAGCACGAGAAGCCTTTCGAGGGCGTCAACGGCAGCGGCAAGCACAACAACTGGTCCATGTCCACCACCCACGAGAATCTGCTGGACCCGGGCGACACTCCCATGGAGAACCTGCAGTTCCTGGTCTTCCTCGCCGCCGTCATCAAGGCTGTCGATGAGTACGCCGATCTGCTCCGTACCTCCGTCGCCACCCCCGGCAACGACCACCGTCTGGGCGCCAACGAGGCACCTCCGGCTATCATCTCCATCTTCGTGGGCGAAGAGCTGGAAGCCGTCATCGACGCCATCGCTTCCGATTCTCCCTACGCCGGCCCCGTCAAGATGAAGATGGACCTCGGCGTCGATGTCCTGCCCAAGTTCAGCAAGGACACCACCGACCGCAACCGTACTTCTCCCTTTGCCTTCACCGGCAACAAGTTTGAGTTCCGTATGCCCGGCTCCGCCGAGAACCTGAGCGACTGCAACACCATCCTGAACACCGCCGTCGCCAAGGAGCTGAAGGGCTACGCTGACGAGCTGGAGAAGGCCGACGACTTCACCAGCGCCGCCATCGCCCTCGTCAAGCGCACCATCCGCGACCATCGCCGCGTCATCTTCAACGGCAACGGCTACACTGCCGAGTGGGAAGAGGAAGCAGCAAAGCGCGGCCTGCCCAACAAGAAGAACACCCCCGCCGCTCTGCCCGCCCTCATCGAGCCGAAGAACATCGCTCTGATGGAGGACTTCGGCGTCCTGACCAAGGTCGAGATGGAGAGCCGCTACGAAGTTGAGATGGAGCACTACTCCAAGATCATCAACATCGAGGCCCTGACCATGCTGGAGATGGCCCGCAAGCAGCTGCTGCCCGCCGTCAACGCCTACATGAGTGAGGTCGCCAACACCGCCGCCTCCAAGCTGGCCGTCAGCGAGAGCCTGAGCGTCCGCAGCGAGACGAAGGCACTGACCCGCCTGTCCGCTGACGCCGACGCCATGAGCGACGCTGTGGACGAGCTGCAGGCCGCCGTCGATGCCGCAAAGGCCCTCTCCGACGAGAGCGCAAAGGCCGTCGCCTTCCACGACGACGTTCTGCCCAAGATGGACGCCCTCCGCGCCGCCGCCGACGACGCCGAGACCATCTGCGGCGAGGACTACTGGCCTCTGCCCAGCTACAGCAAGATGCTCTACTACGTCTGATCTTCACATACCAGCGTAGAATAAAGCACCACCGGCTGAGGCGCTTATCTGAGCCATTCTCCTTTTCCTATTTCTTACACCAGCCTGAAGACCTGCCTCTGTACAGAGGCAGGCCTTTAGGCGTTTTTTAAGAAGACATACTTTTCAGAGGACACACACCTATGAGTTATACGACACAGCAGGACATCCTCGATTTCGTCGAGGACAACAATGTAAAATTTGTCCGCTTCGCGTTCTGTGACATCTTCGGCTTTCAGAAGAACATCGCCGTGCTGGCAAGCGACCTTCCCAAGGCGCTGGAAGATGGCGTCTGCTTCGACGGCAGCGCCATCGCGGGCTTCATGCACGTGGAGGAGAGCGACCTGGTGCTCCGGCCCGACCTGTCCACCATGACCATCCTGCCCTGGCGCACGGCTGAGGGCCGGGTGATGCAGTTCTTCTGCGACGTGGAAAAGCCGGACAACACCCCCTTCGGCGGCAACTGCCGCGGCTTCCTGCGGGACATCAACCGCCGGTTCAAGCAGCTGGGCCTGCGTTGCAACGTCGGCACCGAGTGCGAGTTCTATCTCTTCGAGAACGACGACCGGGGCCGTCCCACCCGCATCCCCATCGACGCAGGCGGCTATTTCGACGTAGCGCCGCTGGACGCCGGCGAGAACATCCGCCGGGACATCTGCCTGACCATGGAGCAGATGGGCCTCGCCCCCCAGCACAGCCACCACGAGAACGGCCACGGCCAGAATGAAATTGACTTCCACTACGCCGGCCCCCTCAAGACCGCCGACAACATCTTCCTGTTCAAGCAGATCGTCCGGGCCGTGGCGGCCAGCAACGGCTTCCACTCCAGCTTCCTGCCGAAGCCGCTGCCCGACCAGGCCGGCAGCGGCCTCCACATCAACCTCTCGCTGACCATGGACGGCAAGAACCTCTTTGAGGGCGACATCGCCCCCGACAGCATCCCCGGCAGCTTCATGGCGGGCATCCTCCGCCACAGCCGGGAGCTGACGGCCTTCACGAATCCCCTGCCCAACAGCTACCTCCGCTTCGGCTGCGACGAGGCTCCCCGCTACGTGAGCTGGAGCCGCCAGAACCGCAGCCAGCTGGTCCGCATCCCGCAGGTGAAGGGCGACAACTGCCGCATGGAGCTGCGCAGCCCCGACCCCGCCTGCAACCCCTACCTCGCCATCGGCCTCGTGCTGGCAGCAGGCCTCGACGGCATCGAGAACCGGATGGAGCTGTCTGCCCCTGTCAACCGCAACCTCTTCATCCCGGGCGAAGCCGCCGGTCTCGGCCTCGAGACCCTGCCTGCCTCGCTGGAAGAGGCCGTCGAGGTGGCCAGGAACAGCGAGTTCCTTCACAAATTCCTGCCCGACGAGCTGAGCCGCCGCTACTATGCCGAGGCTCTGCGCCGCTGCGAGGCGCTCAAGAACGCCTCCGACCCCGCCGAATATGAGCGCGTCCACTACTTCAATGCCATCTAATGCAGAATGACATAGGAAAGGAGTGAGCCGAATGGGACGTGCCCTGATCGTAAGCGCGGGCGCAAGCTCCAACGAATATATCTCCGCACGCCTGACGGAGCTGGGCTATGCGCGGCCTATCATCGTACCAAGTGCGGCGGAGGCGCGGCGGAGGATGCTGGAATCCGACTTTGAGCTCATCGTGGTCAACTCGCCGCTGCCGGATGAGTTCGGCCACGAGCTGTGCGCCGACGCCGTGGAGAAAACGGATGCCGGTGTGATATTTCTGGCCAAGGCCGCAGCCGCCGAGCAGCTTCTGACCCCGCTGAGCGAAGAAGGTGTTCTGCTGGTCACAAAGCCCTTCTCCAACACCTTCTTTTTGCAGGCCATCCACATGGCCGCCGCCAGCAACCACCGCCTCCTGCTTTTGCGGCAGGAGAATCAGCGGATGCAGGAAAAGCTGGCGCAGGTGCGGCTGGTGAGCCGCGCCAAGTGCTGCCTCATCGAGCTGGGCCATATGACCGAGGCCGAGGCGCACCGCTACATCGAGAAAAAAGCGATGGACACCCGGCGCGACCGCGCCGAGGTCGCGCAGGAGATACTGGACTCCTACGACCCCGCGCAATAATGCGTATTGCGCCCCCACTGAGGGGAAGTATTTGCTTATCGTGATATTCACGGAAAAGAATATCTGTAAATTAGAGGAGAACCATTATGGCAAAGTTTATTTTCGTGACCGGCGGCGTCGTCTCCGGTCTGGGCAAAGGCATCACCGCCGCCTCTCTGGGCCGACTGCTGAAGTGCCGCGGCCTCAAGGTGGCCAGCCAGAAGCTGGACCCCTACGTGAACGTGGACCCGGGTACCATGAGCCCCCTGCAGCACGGCGAGGTCTTCGTCACCGACGACGGCACCGAGACCGACCTGGACCTGGGCCATTACGAGCGCTTCATCGACGAGAATCTGAACAAGTATTCGAACCTCACCACCGGCAAGGTCTACTGGAACGTGCTGAACAAGGAGCGTCAAGGCGCTTACCTCGGCCAGACCGTCCAGATCATCCCCCACATCACCAACGAGATCAAGAGCTATATCTACAATCTGGCCTCTTCCACCGAGGCCGATGTGGTCATTACCGAGATCGGCGGCACCACCGGCGACATCGAGAGCCAGCCCTTCCTCGAGGCCATCCGTCAGGTGGGCCTCGAGCAGGGCAAGGAGAACTGCTGCTTCATCCATGTGGTGCTGGTGCCTTACATCTCCGGCTCCGATGAGTACAAGTCCAAGCCCGCACAGCATTCCGTCAAGGAGCTGCAGGGCATGGGCGTCAGCCCCGACATCATCATCCTCCGCGCCGACGGTAGCGTGGGCAGCGACATCCGCCGGAAGATCAGCACCTTCTGCAACGTCAAGCCGGAGTGCGTCATCGAGAACCTGACCATGCCCAGCCTCTACCAGTGTCCGCTGATGCTCCACACCGGCGGCCTCGACGACGTGGTGGTCAAGCAGCTGCATCTGGACGTTCCCCCCGCCGACCTCACCGAGTGGAAAGAGATGCTGGCCCGGATCGCCACCCGCAGCAAGACCTGCACCATCGCCCTCGTGGGCAAGTACGTCAAGCTGCATGACGCCTATCTGTCCGTCATGGAAAGCCTCTACCACGCCGGCTTCGAAAACGACAGCCAGGTGGAGATCAAGTGGGTCGAGAGCGAGGACCTGCCCGACCAGGCAGCCTGCAAGGAAGCCTTTGCGGACGTGGACGGCATCATCGTCCCCGGCGGCTTCGGCGACCGCGGCATCGAAGGCATGATACAGGCCGCACAGTACGCCCGCGAGAACGATGTTCCCTACTTCGGCATCTGCCTCGGTATGCAGATCATGGTCATGGAGTTCGCCCGCCACGTTCTGGGCTACGCCGACGCCAACTCCAGCGAGTTCACCCCCGAGGGTCATCACAACGTCATCGACCTGATGGCCGACCAGCAGGGCAACATCCCCAAGGGCGGCACCATGCGTCTGGGCAAGTACCCCTGCACCGTCCTGCCCGGCACCAAGATGGCCGAGTGCTACGGCCAGAGCGAGATCTGGGAGCGCCACCGCCACCGCTACGAGTTCAACAACGACTACCGTCAGGAGATGCAGGACGCCGGTCTGGTCATCTCCGGCACCAGCCCCGACGGCCGCCTTGTGGAGACCGTGGAGCTGCCGGGCCGTGACTTCCACCTCGGCGCACAGTTCCACCCCGAGTTCAAGAGCCGCCCCAACCGCGCACATCCCCTGTTCAAGGGCTTTGTCGCAGCGGCGCTGAAGTTCAAGAAGGGCAAGATGGGGCACTGAGAGGTTGTACGAAGGCAAACCTGACCCTAAACCCAAAAGCACCCGCTTTCCACATCACTGTGGAGAGCGGGTGCTCTTTTTGCTATGATGCTATGTAGCCGTGCTTACTTGCTGGCCTTCGTGGTCTTTTTACGGGTGGCGGTCTTGCGGGCAGGCTTTGCAGCAGGAGCGGCCTCGGCGGGCTTTTCCTCGGCCTTGGCGGGTGTGGCTTCAGCCTTTGCCGCAGCGGACTTCGCAGCAGTCTTGGCGGCGGTTTTCTTTGCCGCAGGCTTTCTGGTGGTCTTCTTCGCGGCAGGTGCAGCCTTTTCCTCAACCGGCTTTTCCTCGGCAGGAGCAGCGGCCTCGGCCTTGACCTCAGCGGGCTTTTCCTCCGCCTTGGGGGTGTGCTTTGCGCGGTCCTTCACCTCGGAGATGGTCCACAGCTGGTCCTCGCCGGCAGTCTCCTGCCAGATCTGGAGCACAGCGCCGTCCGCAGTACCCATGCCCACGGTGTCGATGCACTTGCCGGCAGCCCACATGGAGCGCAGGCGGACGGTGCCGGCCGGGGTGGGCTCCATCTTCCACATCTGGGAAGTGCCGCCCACGTCCTCCCACAGGTGGAGCCAGGTGCCGTTTGCGGTGCCGGTCATCATCAGGTCGATGAGCTTGCCGGAAGCGCGGTTGCGGATACGGTAAACGCCGTCGCCCTCGCGGACGAAAGCCCACTCCTGCTCGGGCTTGCGCTCGTACTTGCCCAGACGGATGTTGCCGCCGTCCTTGACGCTCTCCACAGCCTGAATGACGCTGCCAGTCTTGGCGGCGATGGTGTAGAAGCGGTCTGCTTCAATGATAGTCTGTGCCACAGATTTCATAAGATTTCCCTCCGTATCCCGGGGCAGGATCTCCCCGGAACTCTTCTCTGCGCTGTTTTTTGTCTTCGCGCTTTTGTTTCTTTCCATAAATTATACCACTTGACGTGATTTTCTACAAGCAATTCGACCTTTCTTTGGCAAATTTGCCAAAAGGCATTCCATTTTCTCCTGCTTTTGCACTCAATACCCTAACTTTTTGAGGCAACGGCGACGACCGCCGCCAGCGGCGGAAACAGGGAGGAGCTGTTGGGGCCGCGGCCAGCAGGATGCAAGCGACAGCGCGGCAGACGCTGGGAGCCGCAACCCGGTCACCGTATCTGAGGAGAAAGCTTCCACCGTGCCTGCCCGCACTGCTGTCTCGACATTTCCCCCGATCTGCGCTATACTTATCATATATCTGCATTTTACCCGTTCTTTGCGCAAAGAGCGGTATTTTCTTTGATTTCCGAAAGTGAGGTATCACTTCATGCCGTCTTCCCCCCGCACCGCATCCGACGCCGCCGAGCTGGAGCGCAGCAGGCTCCAGTTCGAGAAAATGACCCAGACCCCCGTGCCGAAGCTCATTCTCGGTCTCGCGGCCCCCACCATCCTGAGTATGCTCATCACCAGCATCTACAATCTGGCCGACACCTTCTTTGTGGGCCAGCTGTCCACCAGCGCGTCGGGCGCGGTGGGCGTCGTGTCGAGCCTGATGGCCATCATTCAGGCCCTCGGCTTCATGCTGGGCCACGGCGCGGGCGGCATCATCAGCCGCAGCCTCGGCAGTCAGGACACCCATGCGGCTACAAAGTTCGCCTCCACCAGCTTCTTCACGGCGCTGACCTTCGGCGCAGTGCTGGCCGTTCTTGGTCTCGCTACCCTGCCCGACTTCATGATGCTGCTGGGCAGCACCGATACCATCCTGCCCCACGCCTGCGCCTACGCGCGGCCCATCCTCATCGCGGCCCCGCTCATGATGTCGAGCCTCGTGATGAACAACATCCTCCGCTACGAGGGCAAGGCCAGCTTCGCCATGATCGGCCTCGTCACCGGCGGTGTGCTCAACATCGTGCTGGACCCCGTCTTCATCTTCGGCCTCGGCATGGGGACCGGCGGCGCAGGCACGGCCACCGCCCTGAGCCAGAGCATCAGCTTCTGCATCCTGCTTTCCATGTTCCTGCGGGGCAAGACCGTCAGCCGATTCCGCATCACCCAGGTCACCCGCAGCGCCCGGGACTTCGGGCAGATCTTCTTCAACGGTGCGCCCAGCTTCGGCCGTCAGGGCCTGAACAGCATCGGCAGCATGCTGCTGAACGTCGCCGCCCGCAACTACGGCGACGCTGCCGTGGCCGGCATGAGCATCGTGTCCCGCATCTTCCAGTTCGTGCTGTCGGTGGCTATCGGCGTCGGACAGGGCCTGCAGCCTGTAGCGGCCTTCAACTATGGCGCCCGCCGCTTTGCCCGGGTACGGAAAGCGGCCATCTTCACCATCTCGACGGCTTTCGTCTTTATGGAGGTGCTCAACTCCCTCTGCTGGTTCAACGCCGAGCCCCTCATCCGCCTCTTCCGCGATGACCCCGAGGTCACCGCTGTGGCCCTGCCCGCCCTGCGGTATCAGTGCGTCGCCATGTTCTTACAGCCCGTCATCATCGTGACGAATATGATGTTCCAGTCCATCGGCAAGTCGGGCCGGGCTACCTTCCTCGCCTGCTGCCGTCAGGGCGTCTGCTTCATCCCGCTCATCCTCACCCTGCCCCGCATCTGGGGCCTGAGCGGCATTGAGCTGTGCCAGCCCATCGCCGATGGCCTCACCTTCTGCATCTCGGTGCCTTTCCTGCTGCCCTTCCTGAAGGAATTGAAGGAACAGGGAGACGAAGAATAAGCTTGTCATAAAACTGTAACCAGGCCCGGCCACATTTCTGCAATGAAATGTCCGGGTCTTTCGTATATACTATAGATGGGAAAGTCAAATTCTGGGAGACTGTGAGGTGTTTCTATGAAGACCACTCTGCTTCGACTCAGCCGCCGCGCCGCCTGCCTCGTGCTGGCGGGCGGGCTGCTGACGAGCTGTTCGCTGCTGCCTGCGGCGTCGCCCCGGCACGAGGGGACGGCGTCCTCGCAGGCTCCGCAGTATTACAGCGACGCATGGCTCAGCGACGACTCGCTCCACTACGTCTACTCTTACGCCGGGAACGGCGGCGGCACCATCCTCCGGGGCGGCAGGGTGCTCTACAAAGCCAGCAGCTCCGACAGCATCCAGCTACTGAAGGACACCCTCACCGGCGAGACGGGCCACTACCTCGTGGCCCACTCCACCCCCGGCACGGAGGAGCGCACTTCCACCCTTTACGACGCCGACGGCAATGCCGTCATGACCTTCCCCTACGCCGCGAACGCCACCCTCTCGGGCGGGCTGCTCATCCTGCGGGACGACGCCGACGTCTGGGCTTTCGAGAACGGCACCACCGGCGGCACTCGGGTGTACGACCTCGCCACAGGCGCCCAGCTTCCCGTACCCGAAACAGCGCTCGGCTGTCTCGTGGTGGACGAGGGCAGCCAGCGCCTCGTCTTCAACTGCTACGACCTGCCCGAGGGCCTTACTTACGCCTACGACGACCCCGACCAGCCGCTCCACCAGTACGTCCTCATCACCGACCGGGAGGGCAATGTGCTGATGCGGGAGGACGGCTGCACAGCCAGCTCCCTCGCATCGTATCGCGGCGGCTTTGCCGACTGGCTCGATTTGAGCTGGTTCCGCGGCTCAGACTGGGGCATCGCCCGCGAAGCCCTCTACAACGTCACCACCGGCGAACTGCTCACCGGCGAAGAGGACAGCGCCGTCTCGGCCTGCGGCGTGGGCGTCGCCTGCCTCCAGAGCCGTCAGGACAGCCGCTCCGTCCTCTACGATCTGAACGGCGGCGAGGCCGTGGAGCTGGGCCGCTTCGACTGGGCCGTGAACACTTACACCCCCGGCTGCGTCGTCCTCTCCGGCAGCGATGACCCGGACAGCCCCTACACCCTCATCGACCTCGCCAGCGGCGAGAGCATCGGCGTCCAGCGGTACGATACCGACTACCGCTTCGGCAACGTCGCTGTGCTGACGACGGACAACATCCTGAAAGTCTACGACGGCACCACCGGCGCACTCCTGACCGACGTGGAGGCAGCGCCCGTGGAAGAAGCACAGTACATCAGCGTGACGGCCCTGCCCGACGGTTACGCCCTGCTGCAGTACGACGACGAAAACTACAACACCATCGCCATCCAGACCTACGGCGGCGAAGGGCTGCTCTGGTCGTCCGCCGGTGAGGCCCAGCAGTACACCTACGCTTCCTACCTCACCAGCACCGCCAGCGGCCCTCTGCTCACAGCCTGCCGGGACAGCCGTGACGGCAGCAGCCTCTACGATGTGCTGGACATGGAGGGCAATCTGCTTCTCCGCCGCCTCGGCAGCTGCTACAGCCCGGACGACCTACCCGACGACTGCTTTATCGCGCGGCAGGGCTTCGACTACGGCCTGATGGACTCCACCGGCCAGTGGCTCTACCGCGAAAGCATCTTCTCCTCCCCCAGCGACGACGCTGGCGGGGGCTACCTGTACTGACACGGAGGTTTTTGATATGAAAGAGATGATCTCCCGCCGCAGCTTCCTGCGCGTGATGGGCCTCGGCTTCGGGGCGGCGATGCTCACCGCCTGCAAGACCGGCACTACGGACTCCCCCGCCGACTCTCCGGCGGCGTCTGTCCCCGACCCGGACACGCCCGTCCCCTTCCTGACCGAGGACGAGTTCCCCCGCCTCGACGGCTCCACGGCCTGCATCCCCCTGATGGCCCAGATGAAGGCCGATGTCACCGGCATGGACCTTCTCGAGGCCCAGACCAGCATCACCGTCAGCACCACGGCCTATGCGTGGGAGAACTTCGGCCTCTGGTCCCGCAGCGACAGCGAGGACTACGGCGCACAGCTCCTCATCGTCTACGAGGCCCCCGAGTACGTCAAGGAAGAGCTGGCCGAGGCCGACGCAAAGCTCGAGCAGAAAGCCATTGGCCGGGACGCGCTGGTGTTCATCGTCAACGAAGAGAATCCCGTCCAGAGCCTGACCCAGCAGCAGCTGCGGGATATTTATGCGGGCCGCATCACCAGCTGGAAGGACGTGGGCGGCGCGGACGCCCCCATCGTGGCGTTCCAGCGGGGCGTGGACTCGGGCAGTCAGACCCTCTTCAAAAAGCTGCTCATCGACAAGGGCGACGGCCAGCTGATGGCCGCGCCCACCGAGCTTGCCCCCGCCGACATGGGCGGCCTCGTAGACAGCATCGCCGAGTACAACAACTCCGCCAACGCCATCGGCTTTTCGGTCTACTACTACATCGACCAGATGTACTCGAAGCCCGGCCTCCGCCTGCTGGCCGTGGATGGCGTGACCCCCGGCAATGACACCATCGCCGATGAGAGCTACCCGCTCTGCAACGAGTTCTACGCAGTCGTCCACGCAGACGCCGCCCCCGACAGCCCCCAGCGGAAGGTCTACGACTGGCTGGACACCGACGAGGGACGCAGGTGCATCGAGAAGGCGGGGTATGTAGCAGTGGATTAAACCTCTCCGTCATCGCTGCGCGATGCCACCTCCCCTACCGAGGGGAGGCCTTGGCATTTCGTGAAGCTTCGCCTCTTCGCCAGAGGCTCCCCTACCAGGGGCAACGGCGACGACCCCCGCCAGCGGCGGAAACAGGGAGTCGCTGTTGGGGCCGCGGCCAGCAGGATGCAAGCGGCAGCGCAGCAGACGCTGGGAGCCGCAACTCGGCCTTGTCTGCGAAGCAGACTGAGAGGTTGTACAAAGGACAGTCTGCCAATTATACAAAAGCGTCCCCGGGATTTTTTCCGAGGACGCTTGCTTTTTATTACACCACCAAACACCACAGCGGCGTCGTGATGAGCGACAGCACCGTGGAGATGGCCGTACACTTGCTGGCGAAGGTGGAGTCTGCGCCGTACTTCTCGGCGAGGATGGTGGTGGTGCCGCCCATCGGCATACCGGCCAGAACGACGGCCACGCCGGTGGCCAGCTGGCCCACATGGGCCGCGCGGCATCCCACCAGCACCACCAGCGGCATCAGGAAGAGCCGGATGATGCAGTAGATGATGGCGTCCTTGTCCAGCAGCGGGTGAAGGTCGCGGCTGCCGATGATGGCCCCGATGAGGAACATCGACATGGTCATGTTGCAGCTGCTGGTACACTGGACGGCCTTGCCGAGGAAGGTGGGCAGCTGCCACTGCGTCAGCATGATGACCATGCCCACGAACACCGACGCGATGCAGGGGTGGGTGATGGTCTTGCGGAGCACTGCGAGGCGGTGCTTTTTCTTTTCCTCGGGCGTGGCGGGGGCGGCGTCCTGCATGAAGTAGGACACCCCCACCGACCACATCACGATGCGCTGGGGGATGAGGTAGAACGACGTCAGCAGCAGCCCCACCCCGCCGAAGAGTCCCTCCGCCAGCGGGCTTCCGAGGAAGCCCGCGTTGGAGCAGACCGTGCCGTACTGCATGACGGCCTTCCGCGCGAAGGGGTAGCGGTTGTAGCACACCGCGCAGACGACGCCGTAGAGCACCTGCAATAAAATCGACAGGATGAGGATGTCCCGGGTGCTGCGGAAAATTTCCGCGTTGAACTCGATGCGGAACGACTGGATGATGTTCGCAGGCAGGATGATGAAGAGCAGCAGGTCGGTCAGACAGGCGCGGCCCTGGTCGGTGATGAGCTTTTTCTTTGCCAGAAAAACGCCGATGGCCAGCAGAAGCATCATCTGCGCCTGCAGGTCCAGCATGGTGGAAAATTCGGGCATGGTATCCCCTTTCATTTGGACGTTCTTTGCTTAGCTGAACCAATTATAATCGCGTGATGAGCCGATTTCAATACCCGCGCCCCGCCGGGCGGCATGATTTTTCTGCATACCTTGCAGAAAAAGAGGCCAAGACCCATTCTGTCAGGTCTTGGCCTCTTTCCTGTTTCCTTTATAGGCCGAACAAATCGGCGTGTGTGCCGGTGCGGTACAAATACAACTCCGTATCTGTCTGGTAGTAGATCAGCAGCCAATCCGGCTGTATATGACATTCCCTATGGGGAATGTAGCTACCCGTCAAGCTGTGATCTCTATTCTGTGGCGGGAGCTGTTCAGGAACGGCCAGTACATTGACGACCTGCTGAAGCAAAGCCATATTGTAATGCCGCTTCTGGCACACTTTCAAATCTTTCTTAAATCTAGTGGAGTATTTTACTTCAAGCACTTTCATCCTCCAGCAACGAGCTGATCAGATTTTCAACCGGCCCGTTGTAGGTATGACCACCGCCGTTGTCCAGTTCTTCAAAGGCTTCCAGCGTGTCGGCATTCGGTGTTTCACTTTCATCCGGAATAGCAGCCCCCTGCAAGTAGGCAATAATATACGGCAGCTTGTTTTCCGGCACTTGGTCAATCAAGCTCTTCGCCAATTCTCTTGCACTCATAACACACCCATCCTTTCGTGTAAAGTTTCAGGCTTATAAGTATTATAGCACTTTTTTCTTTATTGAACAGTCCTGCGTACCTTTTCCCAAAAAGCAAAAGCCCCACGACACACGCCGCTTTTCAGCGGTATATCGTAGGACTTTTTGGAGCTGGTGACAGGAGTTGAACCTGCAACCCACTGATTACAAATCAGTTGCGCTGCCATTGCGCCACACCAGCGAGTATCGTTTGCACAGGGTACTTTAGTAGAATACCAGAAACCTCCCCGCTTGTCAATATCTTTGTCTGCCCCCGGCCCCGCTGTCGGCCCATGCAGCGCTGTCGTCAGGGCGTTTCAAGACATCTGCGGGGTGTTTCAAGACATCCGCGAGGCGATTCACGCAGATTTGGTCACATTATGGCCGGAATGTGGTAGAATAAATCAGACTCAACATTTATGCTTCTTCCACAAGCTCCTGCCGCTTTGTTGGGAGCTTCTGTGTAAAACTCACACTTTTCAGAGGAGGTTTCTATGATCTCTTATCGCAAGCTTGCAATGCGCGTTCTGGGGCATCCGCTGCGGGTGCCGACACCCCCCCGGCCCGCGTCTCACCGGGTGACGGCGCTGGCGCTGACAGCCGCAATGGTGGCCGGCATGGCTGCACCGGCGTATGCGGATGTCTATTACATAGGCGATGGTAACATCACCATCACCAAAGACGAAAACGGCACCCAGGTCCAGCAAGGCAACAGCACAAAAAATGACACGGACCGCGACATCGTCATCAAGGGCGGCACGAACCCAGCGAATACCGCCTCCGGCGGCAGCTCTTCCGGCAGCAACTCTTCTAAAAGCACCACCCTCGCAAAGTCTCCCGCCCAATCCAATTTGACCACGCTTAACTCCGAAGACGACAGCGACAGCGAAGCCGAAGACAAGGTCTACCTCGGCGACACCAAGGGCGGCGGCGAGGAAAACGAGAACCAGACCGGTGGCACCACCGGCGGCGAGAAAAACGAGACTGATTTCACGAAAAAGACCCAGCCCAGCAGAAGCCCCGTGCTGGAAAGCCAGATCACGTACACCGGCCCATCCCTCAAGGTCGCCGACGCCAATGACGACGAAGAGACCCGGGACGAATCGACCACGGCCTTGAAGACCGCGGCGGAAAACTTCAGGAACACAGCCGAAAACGTCACCAACTACGTCATCCGAATCATCAACAAGGTCAAAGACAGCACCCTCAACGTGACGCTGGAGGATGTCAACATTAAGGCCAACAACGACGCCGCCCTCAGCGTCGAGGGCGCGGGCAACACGACGATCACGCTCAAGGGCGACAATACCCTCACCAGCGACGGCAAACATGCCGGCCTTGAGCACAACGAAAAGAGCGATGGCGGCGCTACCACCGGCAAACTGACCATCACATCCGAAACAGATAAGAATGGCAACAACACCAGCAGCCTGACTGCCACAGGCAGCGGTGGCTCTGCTGGTATCGGCAGCGCCTGGAGCAAATCCGGTAGTAGCACTGGTGCCGGCACCATTGAGATAGTAGGCGGCGACATCAAAGCCATCGGCGCTTCCAGTGCTGCCGGCATTGGCAGCGGTTACGGTGCTACCAGCGACACCGATATCATCATCAGCGGCACTGCCAAAATCGAAGCGGAGAGCACTTATGGCGGCGCCGGCATCGGCAGCGGCAAAAACTCTACCGGCGAGACCAACATCATCATCAAGAGCGGCACCATCACCAAGGCCACGGGTGGCAAATACGGCGGCGCAGGCATCGGCAGCGGCAGCAGTGACACCAAAGACGACAGCAAGAAGGGCGTTGTCACCATTAACATCACCGGCGGCACCATCACCGAGGCCACGGGCGGCAGCGACTATGTGTCCAGCTCTAAGCGCTGGTATAGCGGCGCAGGCATCGGCAGCGGCACCTACAGAGACGGCACAGCCGACAACGAGAAGGGCGCTGTCACCATCAACATCAAGGACAACGCCCATATCGTCAGCGCCACGGGCGGCAGCGACAGCACCAGCGGCGGCGCGGGCATCGGCGGCGGCCTGAACAGCGGAAAGTCCATCATCAACATCCTCAAAGGCACCATCGGTAACGTCATCGGCGGCAGATTCGCTGCCGGCATCGGCTCCGGCCAGAGCAGCAAGTCCGAGGTAAACATCTCCGGCGGCACGCTCCAAACCGTTACCGGCGGCGCGTGCGGCGCAGGCATCGGCGGCGGCTTTGACGGCAGCAGCTCTGATGTGACGATCACCGGCGGTACGCTCCAAATCGTCACCGGCGGCGCATACGGCGCCGGCATCGGCTCGGGCTATTACGGTGGTTCTTCCACGGTCAACATCTCCGGTAACGCCAAACTCAAAAACGTCACCGGCGGCGAGGACGGCGGCGCGGGCATCGGCTCGGGCTATAGTAGTAGCAGCAGCAGCGTGACCATCAGCGGCGGCACGGTCAACGCCGCAGGCAACCAGTATAGCACATCCGGTTCTTCGGGCATCGGCGGCAACTCCACCGATGTGACCATCAGCGGCGGCAACATCACTGCCACCGGCTATGGCACCGGCGCCGGCATCGGCAGCTACGACGACAACTCCAGCAACATCACGATAACCGGCGGCACCATCACCGCCACCGGCAACGACAAAGCCCCTGCCATTGGCAACGGCAGTGTCTCCATCAGCAATGCCGACGCCCCGCTGGACATTACCGCAACCGCCCCCGTCGCCAACAAGGCCATCCAAAGCAGCGACGGCAAGACGCTGGACGATGTCATCCGCCTCAAGGAAAACGATACGCTGGGCCTCGTGACGCTCGTAGAGAGCGGCACCTACAGCATCTCGCGGCTCTTCCACAACGGGTTCTACGCGGCCAACGTTCCCTCTTTCCACTCCCCCAACCGCGTAGAGGCCGAGATGAGCGAAGCAGAAAAGGCCCAGTACGGCGACATCTCTTCCGTCCACAACTGGAAAGTCAGCAACCGTGAGGACCCGACCTGCGGCAAGGACGGCTACATCGATTACATCTGCATGGTGGGCAAGTGCGGCGCCACCTTCCGCCACACTCTCCCCGCCACCGGCCAGCACACCTGGAACGAGGGCGTCGTCACGAGGAAGCCCACCTGCACTGAGAAGGGCGTACGCACCTTCACCTGTTCCGTCTGCCACAATATCCGGACTGAGGACATCCCCACCACCGGCGAGCATCAGTGGAAACTCCTCTCCACGACAGCGGCTACCTGCGGCCAGGACGGCACCGTCACCTACCAGTGCGAGGTCTGCAACGAGACGAAGACCGAAACGCTCAACGCCACCGGCCAGCACAGCTACGGCGCGGGCGTCGTGACCAAGGCCGCGACCTGCGCCGAGCCGGGCATCATGACCTATACCTGCGTCGTCTGCAACGACAGCTACACCGAGAGCATCCCGGTGGATAAGAGCACCCACAAGTGGGATGCAGGCGTCGTCACGAAGGAGCCCACCTGCACTGCCGACGGCGTGCGGACCTTCACCTGTTCCGTCTGCGGCGATACCCGGACTGAGGCCATCAAGGCCCTCGGCCACGAGTACGGCGAGTGGGTCATCGACCGGGACGCTACCTGTGTCGAGGAAGGCTCCAAGCACCGTGACTGCATCCGTGGCGACGATACCCAGACTGAGGTCATCCCCGTCAGCAAGACCCACACCTTCGGCGAGTGGGTCATCACCAAAGAGCCCACCTGCACCGAGAAGGGCGAGCGCCAGCGCAGCTGCACCATCAGCGGCTGTGTCGTCACTGAGACGGAGGAGCTGCCCGCCCTCGGCCATCAGTGGAGCGACTGGACGCCTGTCAAGGGCGACAGCAGCCGCGAGTACCGCATCTGCGAGGTCTGCAATGAGGTGGAGTACCGCGATGTCTCCCACAACAGCGACAGCAGCATCTCCACCGGTCTGCGTGTCCTCGACCCGGCTCAGGCCAATATCATCCAGAACGTCCAGCTGGTCCAGTTGAGCCAGATCAACCATACTCTCTACATTCATGTCGCTCATGAGACGGCGTCCCTGCAGGGTGATCTTTCCGATTTGACCGACCTCCGCTCTGAGAACATCCAGACCGTTGTCTTCTCCACTGAAAGCTGCACTTCTACCCTCTCCCTCTCCGATGTTGCAGCCCTCGGTGCGGGCAGCACACCTTTCGCCCTCAGCCACAGCGGCTCCACCTCCACCTTCACCGTGGGCGGCGCAGACCACACCGCACTGCTGAGGTAAGCACATTACCATCCTCCATTCCTTCCACATAACGACCAAGGCCCCCGCAGTTCTGTTCCAAACTGCGAGGGCCTTGGCGTTTTATTCTGATAAAATTTTACTTCAGCTCCCGCTGTACGGCAGCGAAGTCCTCGAGGGTCAGGGCCTCGGGGCGGATGCGGGCGTCGAAGCCCGCCGCCTCGATGGCCGCGATGACCTTATCTTTCGGCAGTCCGAGGCCGCTGGCGATGGCGTTGGCGGCGGTCTTACGGCGCTGGCCGAAAGCGGCACGGATGAGGGCAAAGTAGCCGTCCTCGTCCTCCACCTGTACGGCGGGAGTGGGGCGGATGTCCATCCGCACAACGGCGCTGGTGACCTTCGGGGCCGGGTAGAAGCTGCCCGGCGCGGCGGTGAACATCAGCTTTGAGGTGGCGTAGTAGCTCACGGCACAGCTGATGGCGCTGGACGCCCGGGTGCCGGGGGCAGCGGCCAGACGGTCGGCGGCCTCCTTCTGCACCATGACGGTGAGGTTCTGGATGGGCAGGCGGTCGCCCAGCAGCTTCATGACGATGGGGCTGGTGATGTAGTAGGGCAGGTTGGCGCAGACAGCCACCGGCATCCCGGGGAACTCCTCCTCGATGAGGGCGCGGAGGTCTACTTTCAGAACATCCTGCAATACCAGCTTGAAGTTATCCACGCCCGCCATGGTCTCGGCCAGCAGAGGCGGCAGGCGCTCGTCCACCTCGATGGACACTACCTTGGCAGCGCGCTGGGCCAGCTCTTTGGTCAGCACGCCGATGCCGGGGCCGATCTCCAGCACGCCCCAGCTCTTATCGACGCCGCTGGCGTCCACGATCTTGGGCGGCAGGCCGGGATTGATGATGAAGTTCTGTCCAAAGCCCTTGGAGAGCGCGAAATCGTATTTTTCGCACAGGGTGCGGATAACGGAGAGGTCGGTCAGCTCCGGCATAGTGGTTTTCCTTTCTGTTTCTTGCTAAAACAGCAAAACCTCTCCGTCACGCCTGCAGCGTGCCACTGCCCGGGTTGCGGCTCCCAGCGTCTGCTTCGCTGTCGCTCACATCCTGCTGGCCGCGGCCCCAACAGCGACTCCCTGTTTCCGCCACTGGCGGCGGTCGTCGTTGTTGCTCCTATCGAGGAGAGGCCTTGGCATTCCGTAAAGCCTCGCCTCTTCGCCAGAGGCTCCCCTACTAGGGGAGCTGTCTGCGAAGCAGACTGAGAGGTTGAGCTATTTACACGACTAAAGTTATTTTTAAGAAGTGTTTACTGCGCACTTGCAGCCTCCTGCTCCCCTTCTGCACCGGCCTCGGAGGAAGCCTCTGCCTCCCCTGCGGCCTCGCTGGAAGCGGTGCTCTCGGCTGCGGCCTCCGAAGAGGCTGCGGCAGAGTCGGCGGCGATGTCAGCGTCGTTCACGCCGCCCACGGTGGTGACACCGGTGAGCTGCTGTGCGGTGCTGACGGCGCGCTGTATCTGCGGGTCCGTGTCGAGGGTGTAGTCATAGTAGCTGGCCTGCTCGTCGGCAGTCAGCGGGCGCTCCACGTCCACGGTCAGGCCGGTGCCGTCGAAGCAGGAGCCGTCGCCGCAGATGAGCTTTGCCACCGTGACCACGACAGCGCTGCCGTCCGAAAGGCGCTGGGGGCTGCTCTGGATGGTGCCTTTGCCCATCGTGGTGCTGCCCACGAGGCGGGTGCCGCACAGGGTGCGCAGGCTGGACGCAAAGAGTTCTGCCGCACTGGCGGTGTTCTCGTTCACGAGGCAGACGGTGGGCTGGCTGATGACCGAGTCGCCGGTGCTGCTGCCCAGCAGGGTGCGGTTGCCTGCCTTATCCTCAGCGTAGGCCAGCACGCCTTCCGGCGCGACGAGTTCGATGCAGCTGATGGCGTCGTCAAGGATGCCGCCGCCGTTGTCGCGCAGGTCGAAGATGAAGCTCTGGGCGCCGCTGGCGGTCAGACTGCGGAGCGCAAAGTCCAGCTCACTGGGGGTGGAGTTGTCGAACTGCCAGATCTTGATGTAGCCCACATTGCCCTGCACCAGCGCGGAATCGACGCTGTTGGCCGTAAAGCCGGAGTGGGTCAGATCGGCGGTGTGCTGGGCGTTCTCGCTGTCCAGCCAGCCTACATTGACGCTCGTGCCGCTCTCGCCCCGGAGTTTGTTCTGGACAGCCTCCACGCTGCCCAGACTTTTGATGTCTGCGCCGTCGATGGTGGTGATGTAATCGCCCCGCTGGAGGCCGGCCTCCTTGGCAGGAGACTCATCATACACTTTGATGACCTTGGCGTAGCCGGACTGGTCGATGGCCAGCTCCACGCCGATGCCCATCAGCTTGCCGCTCTGGGCGTTGAGCAGGTCGGTGTAGGCCGAGGCGGTGTAGTAGCGGGCGTACTTGTCGCCGGTACCCAGCAGATAACCGGCAGTCAGACGGTCGTACAGCACGGTCTCGTCGATGTCGTAGTAGTCGTTGGCGCGCACATAGCGGTCTACCTCGGCCACCTTGTTGTACATGCTCTCCTTTTCCTTCACGCTGGTGACGGTGTGGTCAAACAGCCGCATCGCCATCAGCATCGTGATGGAAAAAGTGACCGTCATTGCCAGAATGACGATGGTCACGGTCATCCCTACGGAAATTTTGCGGTTCATTCAGTGTCCTCCCCAGTTCAGACCAAAAACATCAGGATGACACTGCCCAGCACTGACAGCAGGAACACTCCTGCCAGAATCAGACAGCCCACCCGAAGGATACGCTTGCGTTTTTGCTCGTTCATTTCGCCTTGTGGCCTCCTTTGACCCCTCGACTTCAATTACAGTTGTGTTATCTTATCGGAATATAACCGCGGGGGTTGACCGCATTGGCCTTGGAGCCGCCCTTCCACACCTCGAGATGGAGGTGGTTGCCGGTAGAGTTGCCGGTGGAGCCCACATAGCCGATGAGGTCGCCCTGGTTGACATACTTGCCCGCCGACGTTGCCACCGAGCGCATATGGCCGTAGAGGGTGGAGTAGGCGTTGCCGTCTGTCATTTTGCCGTGATAGATGATGACATAGTTGCCGTAGCCGCCACTGGACCAGCCGGCCACCTGCACATAGCCGCTGGCGGCTGCGTAGATGGGCGTGCCTGCGGGGGCGGCAAAGTCGATGCCGGCGTGGAGTTTGTTGACGCCGGAGACCGGGTTTTTGCGCCAGCCGTACTCGCTGGAGATGCGGGTATAGCTCTTGAGCGGGCAGATAAAGCCGCTGAAGCTCAGCTGGGGCTTGCTGGCCGCTGCCGCTGCGATGAGCTTCTGGATCTCCTTCTTGACGGCCTCGTAGTTCATCTCGTCCGACTCGATGGCCGCCTGGGCGTTCTTCTGGGCCTGCTGGGCCTCAGCGGCGCTCAGACGGGCCTCCTTGACGCTGTTGTTGAGCTCGTTCTGCTTGGACTGCATCTGCTTGTTCTGGGCGTCCAGCTCAGCCTTTTTGTTTTGCAGCTGGGTGCGCTCCTCCACGAGCTGGGTGCGGTCGGCCACGAGGGCTTCCTTCGCAGCCTTCATGTTGTCGAGTATCTCGGTGTCCTTCACCGAGATGTCCTGCATGACCTCATTGAAGGTCAGAAGCTCGTACAGATCGTTCACAGACTGGAGCATGGCGACGCTGCCGCCGTCCCGCAGCTCCTGCATGGCGGCCATGTGGCTCTTGAAACCGTCCCACTGGTCGGCGATCTCCTGCTCTTTCCGGGCGATCTCATTCTGCTTGGCGGTGATCTCCTGCTCTTTGACGCCGATGCTGTTCTGCACCTCGGAGATCTGGCTCTTGAGGACGCTGATCTGGCTCTGGAGCACCGAGACTTTTTCCTTCAGCTCAGACTCGAGGGCCTTGGCAGCAGCTTCCTTCTTTTTGGCGTCGCTCAGCTCCGTCTTATGCTGCTTGATGGACGCAGAGATCTTGTCCAGCTTGTTTTGCAGCGAGCTCATGCTGGTGGCCGCACTGGCCGGGTAGACCGTCACGCTCAGCACGAGGCAGGCAGCGGCCAGAAAGGCGCAGGCGGCGCGCATCATGGCCGAATGGCCCGACGGCTTTGCGTGGCGGGGCGGATGGTGCAGGACAAAGCCTGCGGAATGCTTGTCGTGGTACACAGTAGGCCCTCCTTACACGTTCAGGTGCTTTCGGATGGAGAACATACTGCCCAGACCGCCCACCAGAGCGCCGCCCGCGAGGCTGTAGGTCAGGATGGTGGGCCAGACATTTTCCAGCGGCACCAGAGCCGTACCCATGAGCATCTGCCACAGGCCGCCCAGCGTGGGCGACAGCTGAACGATGTAGGCATAGCCGCCGATGGTGGCAGCTGCCGTCAGGATGCCGGAGAGCAGGCCCATCGTCAGACCCTCGATGACGAAAGGCAGGGTGACGAGGGCGTTGGTCGCGCCGACATACTTCATGATCTCGATTTCACGGCGGCGGGCAAAGACGCTCAGCCGGATGGTGGTACCCACCGTGATGATGCTGACAGCCATCAGCACCAGCACCAGACCGCGCCCGACCTTAGTGACAGCCTGCTGGACCTCCACAAAGGTCTTGGTCATCTCGATGGGAGCCGTGACGCTGTAGACGCCGCTGATGGTCTCGAACTGCTTGCTGATGGTCTCCATCTGGCTCAGATCAGACAGGGAGACGCGGTAATTGGCCTTAAAGGGGTTGTCGTTCTCGAACTCGTTCAGCAGGGCGGCATAGTCAGACATATAGCCCTTGTACTGGTTGAGGACGTCTTCTTTGGACATATACTGCACCCGGCTCACACCTGCGGTGCCGCTGAGGGCATTGCCCACAGACTGGATGGTGGCGTCATCGGCCTCGGGGTCCACATAGACCACCATCTCGTTCTGGCTGCCCAGATAACTCACCATGCTGTCCACATTGACCTCAATGAGGCTGGCGAAGATGTTCAGGGTCATGCAGACGCTGAGGGAGGCGATGCAGGCGATGGTCATGGCCCAGTGCTTGCCGAGGTTGCGCACGCCGCGCCGGGTGAGGAACCCAAACGTAGAGATCTTCATGCGTGTACCTCCTCGCCGAAACTGGCCGGAACATCGGAGATGATGCGGCCCTGCTTCAGGGTGATGGTGCGGCGGTTGAAGCGGCGCACCAGTTCATGCTCGTGGGTGACGACAAGCACCGTGATGCCCATCTCGCTGACGCGTTCCAGCAGTTCCATCATCTCAAGGCTCATCTCGGGGTCGATGTTGCCGGTGGGCTCGTCCGCAATGACGAGGCGGGGGCTGTGGGCCAGAGCGCGGGCCACGGCCACGCGCTGCTGCTCACCGCCGGAGAGGAACTCGGGGTAGACCTTTGCCTTATCTTCCAGATGCACCAGCTCCAGCATGTAGTTGACGCGCTCTTTGATGTCTTTTTTGCCGATGTTGGTGACATGCATGGCAAACGCCACATTCTCGTAGACCGTCATGGTGGGGATGAGGCGGAAATCCTGGAAGATGATGCCCATCTGGCGGCGAAGGAAAGGCACTTTGCCCCGGCGCAGCCGGGCGACGTCTTTGCCGTCCACCATGACGCGGCCCTCGGTGGGCAGCTCTTCGCGAAGGATGAGCTTGAGCAGAGTGGACTTGCCGGCGCCGGAGTGGCCCACCAGAAAGACGAACTCGCCGTCGTCTACATGGAAGTCGATGTCCTCCAGAGCGGGAGTATCACTCCGTTTGTATATCTTGGTGACATGTTCAAAATCTATCATGAGTATCTTGCTCCTGAAAAGTTATTTGGCACAGAAGTTCCAGACCATTACAAAAGAAACCGGCCAGCATCGGGGTCGAGCGGCCGGTTTCGGCGTCCGCAGCCGGAGCGGCTGAGACGAAATATCAATATTTGGCCGGGTTGTTGGACAGGTACTTCTTGACCATGAGCGCTACCTTGAACACGATAGCGTCGTCGAACTCACGCAGATCCAGACCGGTCAGCTTTTTGATCTTTTCCAGACGATACACCAGCGTGTTGCGGTGGACGAACAGACCGCGGCTGGTCTCGGAGACGTTCAGGTTGTTCTCGAAGAAGCGCTGGATGGTGAACAGGGTCTCCTGATCCAGGCTCTCGATGCTGCCCTGCTTGAACACTTCGCGCAGGAACATCTCGCAGACCGTGGTGGGCAGCTGGTAAATAAGACGTGCGATGCCCAGATTGTCGTAGCGAATGATCTGCTTCTCGGTGTCGAACACCTTGCTGACCTCCATGGCGATCTGTGCTTCCTTAAAGGAAGTAGCCAGGTCCTTCACGTTGGCGATGGGGGTGCCGATGCCCACGACAGCCTTGATGTAATGCTCGCCGGACAGGGTGTCCACGATGCTGGCGGCCAGCTTCTCCATATCGGTGCGGTCGATGCCCTTGCGGATCTCCTTGACCAGGACGGTGTCCGTCTCGCTGATGTTGAAGACGAAGTCCTTCTGCTTGTCGGGGAACAGGCTGCTCACCACGTCGTAAGCGGAAATGTCGCCGCCGCTGGTGACGCGGACGATGAACACCACGCGGGAGACGTCGGTAGCAAAGTGGAGCTCACGGGCCTTGGCGTAGATGTCGCCGGGCAGGATGTTGTCCAGCACCACGTTCTTGATAAAGTTGGCTTTGTCGAACTTCTCGTCGTGATACTGCTTGATGCTCTGCAGGCTGATGGACAGCACAGCGGCAAACTGGCCCGCAGTCTCGTCCGCACCTTCCACAAAAACGGCATAATCGTTATGCTTTGCGCTGGAGAACTGCTGGTAGGTGTAGCCATCCCGCACGAAGCGGTCACCGGCCGTCAGACGCTCTGCCATAAAGCCCTCGCGCACCTCACCGATCAGATTCAGCTCCGAGCAGGAGATGACAGCGCCGGTCTCATCCACAACGCCGACCACGCGGTCGATCGCGTCCTTCATCTGGTAGATCACGCTCTGAAATACTCTATTGGCCATAAATGGATACCCCTTTTCCTCTCTTGTGCAAACCGCAGGTGGGCGGGATTGTGATTTTTAACAATTTCGCCGCATTACATTTTATATTTTACACAAAAGAATTTACTTTTGCAACATATTTCACCAAAAAAAATTCTTCTTTCTTGTTGAAATTATCTTTCGGGGTCATTTTCGGGCCAAAAAGGGCCTTTCTGCGTGGTTCTGAGAGCTATTTTACCGGTAAAATGTGATACTTTTTTGAAAACCGGGTGAAAAGCAGTCCTTTACCCCGTGGTAATTTTCGCCACCTCGTCAGCTGTCAGCTCCCGCCACTGGCCCGGGGCAAGGCTCTCGTCCAGCGCAAGCCCACCGATGGCGTCCCGGTGCAGGGCGTTGACGCCCGCACCGTAGACGCCGAACATCCGCTTGATTTGATGATACACGCCCTGCCTGAGCAGGACGCGGACCGTCAGCCCGTCGGGGGTGAGGGCGGACACTTCCGCCGGCGAAAGGGCCGTGCCGTCGGCAAGGGTGACGCCTGCGGCAAAGCCGGCCTTCATCTCTTCTGTCAGCGGGGTGTCGATGACGACGGTGTAGGTCTTGGAGACATGGCGCCTGGGCGCGAGGATGTCGTGGGCAAAGCCGCCGTCGTCCGTCAGCAGGACGAAACCGGTGCTGGTCTTGTCCAGCCGCCCGGCCGGGAACAGCTCCCGCCGGGGATAGTCATCCCCCACCAGATCCACGACCGTCGTGTCCCGCTTGTCGGTGGAGGCGCTGACGACGCCCTCGGGCTTGTTGAGCATAAGGTAGACGAACTGCCGGTAGGCCAGCGCCTTGCCGTCCACCGCCACGGCGTCAGCCTCTTTCAGCTGGGTGTCCCCTTTCTTGCAGACCGCGCCGTTGACCGTGACGCGGCCTTTCGCCAGCAGTGCCTTCGCCTCGCTCCGGGTGCATTGGGCCGTCTCGGCTAAATATTTATCGAGTCTCATGAAAACTCCTTCTGTGTGCAGAAAAGAGGCCGTTGCCTGCGGCAACAGCCTCTTTTCCTGTAAAATCACGTTTAGACGCTCAGGCTTGCGTGCTGTTCCACAGCATCCGGGTTGGCGTCAAAGATGGGCTTGAGGATGTGAGCAATGAACTCCTCCACCTGCTGGGGAGCGCGGCCCACAAAGTTCTCCGGCACAAGGCCCGCCACGATCTCCTCCTTGGTCAGACCAAAGGCCGGGTCGGCGGCGATGCGGTCCACCATGTCGTTGGGCAGACCCTCTTCCTTGACCTGCTTGCCGGCGGCGATGGCGTGCTGGCGCAGACGCTCGTGGAGCTCCTGACGGTTGCCGCCCTTCTCCACGGCCTGCATCATGATGTTTTCGCTGGCCATGAAGGGCAGCTCGGCCATCAGGCGGCTGCGCACGACCTTCGGGTAGACCACGAGGCCGTCGGTGACGTTGAGCATGATGTTCAGGATGGCGTCGGTGGCGAGGAAGCCCTCAGCCATGGCAACGCGCTTGTTGGCGCTGTCGTCCAGCGTGCGCTCAAACCACTGCGTACCGGTGGTGAAGCTGGGGTTGAGCACATCCACCATCAGGTAGCGGCTCAAAGCGCAGATGCGCTCGCAGCGCATGGGGTTGCGCTTGTAGGGCATGGCGGAGGAACCGATCTGGTTCTTCTCAAACGGCTCTTCCATCTCCTTGAAGTTGGCCAGCAGGCGCAGGTCGGTGGCGAACTTCATGCAGCTCTGGCCGATGCCGGCCAGTGCGTTGAGGATGAAGGCGTCCACCTTGCGGCTGTAGGTCTGGCCGGACACCGGGATGACGGCCTCGCAGTCGAAGCCCATCTCCTCAGCGATGGAAGCATCCACGGCGCGGATCTTGTCGGCGTCGCCCTTGAACAGCTCCATAAAGGAAGCCTGGGTGCCGGTGGTACCCTTGACGCCACGCAGCTGCAGGGTAGCCAGACGGTGGTCGATCTCGTTGAGGTCCATCACCAGCTCGTTGGCCCACAGGGTAGCGCGCTTGCCCACGGTGGTGGGCTGGGCGGGCTGGCAGTGGGTGTAGGCCATGCAAGGCATATCCTTATACTCCTCGGCGAACTTTGCCAGCTTTGCCAGCACGCCGATGAGCTTCTTGCGCACCAGCTCGAGGCCCTGACGCATCACGATGATGTCGGTGTTGTCGCCGACATAGCAGCTGGTGGCACCCAGATGGATGATGCCTGCCGCCTTGGGACACTGCTGGCCGTAGGCGTAGACATGGCTCATGACGTCGTGGCGCACCAGCTTTTCCCGCTCGATGGCGACTTCATAGTTGATGTCGTCCACATGAGTTTCCAGCTCGGCCACCATCTCGGGGGTGATATTGGTCAGGCCCTGCTTCATCTCGGCCCGGGCCAGCGCCACCCACAGGCGGCGCCAGGTGCGGAACTTGTTGTCGTCCGAGAAGATGTACTGCATCTCATCGGAGGCATAACGGGTGGAAAAAGGGCTGATATAACGGTCATGCTGAGACATTGGTTGTTTCCTCCTTGTAGCCCTCTCAGTCTGCCTCCGGCAGCCAGCTCCCCCAAAGGGGGAGCCATTGGCAAACCGGGTAACTCTGCGCTGTCCGCCGGAAGTGTACTGGCACATCAAAGGGCGGGCCTCGCTGCAGAGGGCAGAAGCTTCTCAGCAGGGCATTTTGTCAAGCTGCTGTGAATCTGTACAGCAGGGCACTATCGTTTCCGAAACAGAAAACTTTATTCATCCTGCTCAGACCTGACCGACTCGCCAGTGGCTCCCCCTCTGGGGGAGCTGACGCGTAAGCGTCTGAGAGGGCTATTATACCATCAAATCTTGAAATAGTCCACGCCGCCCTCGAAAATAGGCTGATACTTGTCGCCGGTGACGTTCTTGTACAGGTACTCGCCGCTGCGCTCCGAATGGCCCATCTTGCCGAAGACACGGCCATCCGGGCTGGTGATGCCCTCGATGGCGAGGACGGAGCCGTTGGGGTTGTACTTCATGTCCATGCTGGGGCTGCCGTCCTGATCGACGTACTGGGTCGCGATCTGGCCGTTGGCGATGAGGGTGTCCAGCACGCTCTGAGGTGCCACGAAGCGGCCCTCACCGTGGCTGATGGCCACGGTGTGCTGGTCGCCCACGCTGCACTTGGACAGCCAGGGGCTGCCGGTGGAGGCGATGCGGGTGCGCACCAGCATACTCTGGTGGCGGCCGATGGTGTTGAAGGTCAGGGTCGGGTCGCAGGCCGTGATGGGGCGGATGTCGCCGTAAGCGGCCAGACCCAGCTTGATGAGGGCCTGGAAGCCGTTGCAGATGCCCAGCATCAGACCGTCACGGTGCTGCAGCAGGTCGCGGACTGCCTCAGTGACCGCAGGATTGCGGAAGAAGGAGGCGATGAACTTTGCGCTGCCGTCCGGCTCGTCGCCGCCGGAGAAGCCGCCGGGCAGCATGACGATCTGGCTCTCGTTGATGGCCTTGACCAGTGCCTCGCAGCTGGCGGTGACGTCAGCGGGGGTCAGGTTGCGGATGACCAGCACCTCGGGGTCCGCACCGGCGCGGGCAAAGGCATGGGCGGTGTCGTACTCGCAGTTGGTACCCGGGAAGACCGGGATGATGACCTTCGGCTTTGCCACGCCGATCTTGGGCGCAGCGGGGGCGGTCAGGCTGCCGTCGATCTTCTCGACGGCGGGACCGGCCTTGCGGTAGGGATAGACGGGCTCGAGCTTGCTCTCCCAGATCTCCTGCAGCTGAGCCATATCCAGCTTGTCGCCGCAGCACTCGAAGGTGTAGTCTGCGGTGGTCTCGCCCAGCAGCTCACCAGCCGGGGCATCAGAGACCATCTCCAGCACGATGGAGCCGTACATGGGCTTAAACATATCGTGGGTGGTCATGTTGTTCATCATCTTGAAGCCGATGCGGTTGCCCAGACCCATCTTGAAGAGAGCCTCGGCCAGACCGCCATAGCCCACAGAGGAAGCAGCGGCCACCATGCCATCTTCCATCATCTGCTCAACTTTCTTATAGTTGGCCTTCAGGGAGAAGAAGTTGGGGCAGCCGGTGACGGGGTCCAGGATGGGCCGGATGAGGACGACGGTGCTCTCCGGCTTCTTGAACTCGGTGGAGACGACGCGGCCGGCCTTGCCGATGGCGGTGGCGAAGGACACCAGCGTGGGAGGCACATCCAGCTGCTCGAAGGAGCCGGACATGCTGTCCTTACCGCCGATGGAGGCGATGCCGAGGCCAATCTGCGCGTCCAGTGCGCCCAGCAGAGCGGCCAGCGGCTTGCCCCAGCGCTCCGGGGAAGTGCCAAGGCGCTCGAAGTACTCCTGGAAGGTCAGGTAGGCGTCCTCATAGCGGAAGCCGGAGGCCACCAGCTTGGTCACACTCTCGACGACGGCCATCCGTGCGCCCACATACTGGTTGGCGCTCATGAGGTAGGGGTTGTAGCCCCATGCCATGCCGGAGCAGGTGTTGGTCTCGCCGTCCACGGGCAGCTTTGCGACCATGGCGTTCTGGGGGGTCAGCTGGCATGCGCCGCCGAAGGGCATCAGCACGGTGGCCGCGCCGATGGTGGAGTCGAATCGCTCAGAAAGGCCCTTCTTGCTGCAGACGTTCAAATCGCCCACCATGTTCTTCATCTTCTGCTCGAAGGTCACACCGGCCCACTGGGGCTGCCAGACAGTCCCCTTCTCGATGTGGACGTTCTGATGCTTCTCAGCGCCGTTGGAGTTCAGGAACTCGCGGCTGATGTTGACGATGGACTTGCCGTTCCACACCATGTTCAGACGCTTTTCCTCGGTGACCTTTGCCACGGGGGTGGCCTCAAGGTTCTCCTCGGTGGCGATGGCGATGAATTTGTCCACGTCCTCAGGGGCCAGAGCCACGGCCATACGCTCCTGGCTCTCGCTGATGGCCAGCTCAGTGCCGTCGAGGCCGTCATACTTCTTGGTGACCTTGTTCAGGTCGATATACAGGCCGTCGGCCAGCTCGCCGATGGCGACAGAGACACCGCCGGCGCCGAAGTCGTTGCAGCGCTTGATCATCTTGCAGGCGTCCTCGCGGCGGAACAGGCGCTGCAGCTTGCGCTCGATGGGGGCGTTGCCCTTCTGGACCTCAGCACCGCAGTGCTCGAGACTGTCCAGCTTGTGGGCCTTGGAGGAACCGGTGGCACCGCCGATGCCGTCGCGGCCGGTGCGGCCGCCCAGCAGGACGATGACGTCGCCGGGAGCGGGGCATTCGCGGCGGACGTGGGAAGCGGGCGTTGCGCCCACAACAGCGCCGATCTCCATGCGCTTTGCTACATAGCCGGGGTGATAGATCTCATCCACCTGACCGGTGGCAAGGCCGATCTGGTTGCCGTAGGAGGAATAACCGGCGGCAGCGGTGGTCACCAGTTTGCGCTGGGGCAGCTTGCCGGGCAGGGTCTCACTGACGGGCTTGAGGGGATCGCCTGCGCCGGTGACGCGCATGGCCTGATAGACGTAGCTGCGGCCGGACAGCGGGTCGCGGATCGCGCCGCCGATGCAGGTGGCAGCGCCGCCGAAAGGCTCGATCTCCGTCGGGTGGTTGTGGGTCTCGTTTTTGAAGAGGAACAGCCAGTCCTCGTCCTTGCCGTTGACGTCGCACTTGATCTTCACGGTGCAGGCATTGATCTCCTCAGACTCGTCGAGGTTCTTCAGGATGCCCTGCTTTTTCAGTTCCTTGGCACCGATGGTGGCCAGGTCCATCATGCAGCGGGGCTTGTTCTCGCGGCCAAGGTCGGCGCGCATGGCCATGTAGCGGTCAAAGGCTTCCTGCACCACGGCATCGTCGATCTGAACGTCATCCAGAATGGTTCCGAAGGTGGTGTGGCGGCAGTGGTCCGACCAGTAGGTGTCGATCATCTTGATCTCGGTGATGGTCGGGTCGCGCTTCTCCGAGCGGAAATACTCCTGGCAGAACTTGATGTCGCCCAGGTCCATAGCGAGGCCCTTCTCGTCGATGAACTTTTTCAGGCCTGCCTCATCCAGCTCGTTGAAACCGTCCAGCACCTCCACTTCGGTGGGGACGGGATACTCCATCTTCAGGGTAGCCCTGGTGTCCAGCGAAGCCTCGCGGGCCTCCACCGGGTTGATGACGTATTTCTTGATCTCAGCCACCTGCTCATCGGTCAGGGTGCCTTCCAGCAGGTAGACGCGGGCAGAGCGCACCAGCGGGCGGTCGCCCTGGCTGATAAGCTGGATGCACTCGGCGGCAGAGTCGGCGCGCTGGTCGAACTGGCCGGGCAGATACTCCACGGCGAAAGACACGCCGTCGGAGACAGGCAGCTCTGCATAGGTGTTATCCACCGGCGGCTCACTGAACACGGTGGGGACGCACTGCTCAAACAGCGCCTCGTCGATGCCCTCCACGTCGTAGCGGTTGAGCAGACGCAGACCGTTCAGCTCCTTGATGCCCAGCAGGGAGACGAGCTCATTGCGCAGGCTCTGGGCCTCGCCGTCGAAGCCGGGTTTCTTTTCAACATAGATACGATATACCATTGGGTATTTCCCTCCTGTATCGATTTCTTCTTCCGGGCTAAACCTCTCCGTCACGGCTAACGCCGTGCCATTGTCCGGGTTGCGGTACCCAGCATCCGCTTCGCTTTGCTTGCGTATTGCTGACCGCGGCCCCAACAACTCCTCCCTGCTTCCGCCACCGGCGGCGGTCGTCGTCGTTGCCCTAGCGAGGGGAGGCCTTGGCATACCGGAAAACTTAATCTCTTCGCCAGAGGCTCCCCTCGGTAGGGGAGCTGTCTGCGAAGCAGACTGAGAGGTTTATTCTTTCTCTGCCAGCGCTTTCAGCGCCCGCATCCCGATGTCGGTGCGCTTGTGCAGCTTGTCGAAGTGGATGTGCTCCGCCGCCTCGTAGGCGATGGAGATGGCGCGGGGCAGGCCGGGCGCAGTGGCCGTCACACCCAGCACACGGCCACCGTTGGTGACGAGCTGGCCGTCCTCGGTGATGGCCGTGCCGGAGTGGTAGACCGTGACGTTCGGCTCATCGGGCAGCTGGCCGTCCACCAGACCGGTGATGGGCTTGCCCTTCTCGTAGGCCACCGGGTAGCCGCCGGAAGCGAGGATGACGCAGGCGGCAGCGCCGTCAGAGAACTTGACTTCGGTGTCGGCCAGCGTCCCCTCGGTGCAGGCGGTCATGACCTTGAGCAGGTCGCTTTCCAGCAGGGGCAGCACCACCTGAGTCTCAGGGTCGCCGAAGCGGCAGTTGTACTCGATGACCTTCGGGCCGTCCGGGGTGAGCATCAGGCCGAAGTAGAGGCAGCCCTTGAAGGGGCAGCCCTCGACGTTCATGGCCTTGATGGTGGGCAGGAAAATTTTCTCCATGCACTCGGCAGCGATGGCCGGAGTGTAATAGGGGTTCGGCGCGACGGTACCCATGCCGCCGGTGTTCAGGCCGGTGTCGTGGTCGTTGGCGCGCTTGTGGTCCATGGAGGACACCATGGGCTTGACCACCTTGCCGTCGGTGAAGCTCAGCACACTGACCTCAGGGCCGGTGAGGAACTCTTCCACCACGACATGGTTGCCGGAAGCGCCGAACTTTTTGTCCAGCATGATCTCCTTGACGCCCTCGGCGGCCTGCTCTTCGTTCTCGCAGATGAGCACACCCTTGCCCAGCGCAAGGCCGTCGGCCTTGATGACCACCGGGTATTTGCCCTCAGCCTTGATATACTCCATGACCTTGGCGGGGTCGTCGAAGGTCTCATACTTTGCGGTGGGGATGCCGTACTTCTTCATGAGGTCTTTCGAAAAGACCTTGGATGCCTCGATGCGGGCAGCGGCCTTGTCCGGGCCGAAAGCCGGGATGCCGACTGCCGCCAGCGCATCCACCATGCCCAGTGCCAGCGGGTCGTCCTGAGCCACCACGACGTAGTCGAACTTTTCCGTCTCCGCAAAGCCGACCATCGTTTCCACATCGGTGGCCTTGATGTTGACGCAGTGGGCGTCATAGCCGATGCCGCCGTTGCCGGGCGCACACCAGACTTCGCCGCAGTCGGGGCTCTTCTTCAATGCCTTGATGATGGCGTGCTCGCGTCCGCCGCCGCCAACGACTAAGATTTTCTTGCTCATTTTCACGCACCTCATAACTCAACCTCTCCGTCACGGCTGACGCCGTGCCACCTCCCCTACCGAGGGGAGGCTTTGGCATTTCGGAAAGCTTTATCTCTTTGCCAGAGGCTCCCCTCGCTAGGGGAGCTGTCGAGCAAAGCGAGACTGAGAGGTTTTCTTTTTAGTGATGGAACAGCCGGATGCCGCAGAATGCCATTGCGATGCCGTACTTGTTGCAGGTGTCGATGACCTGCTGGTCGCGGATGGAGCCGCCGGGCTGGACGATGGCCGTCACGCCGGAACGGCGTGCGCGCTCAATGTTGTCGCCGAAGGGGAAGAAGGCATCCGAGCCGAGGCAGACGCCGGTGACGTGGCTCAGGTACTCTTTCTTTTCCTCAGCGGTCAGCGGCTCGGGCTGACGGGTGAAGGTCTCGGCCCAGACGTCGTCACCGATGACGTCCTCGGGGGTGTCGCCGATGTAAACATCAATGGCGTTGTCGCGGTTGGGCTTTGCCACATCGTCACGGAAGGGCAGCTCCAGCACCTTCGGCATATGGCGCAGCTGCCAGTTGTCGGCCTTCTGGCCTGCCAGACGGGTGCAGTGGATACGGCTCTGCTGGCCGGCGCCCACGCCGATGGTCTGGCCGCCTGCGGTGTAGCAGACGCTGTTGGACTGGGTGTATTTCAGGGTGATGAGGGCAATGATGAGGTCGCGCTTCTGCTCCTCGGTCACGGTCTTGTTCTCGGTGACCCAGTTGGTCAGCATGGTGTCGGCGTTGATGGCCAGCTCGTTGCGGCCCTGCTCGAAGGTGATGCCGTAGACCTGCTTGTGCTCCACGGGGTTCGGCTTGTAGGCCGGGTCGATGGCGACCACATTGTAATTGCCCTTCTTCTTTCCGGCGAGGATGGTCAGTGCCTCCGGCTCATAGCCCGGGGCGATGATGCCGTCAGACACTTCGTGCTGGATGAGCTTTGCAGTCGGCACATCGCAGACGTCAGAGAGAGCGATCCAGTCGCCGAAAGAGGACATCCGGTCAGCACCGCGGGCGCGGGCATAAGCGCAGGCCAGCGGCGAAAGCTCCATGTCCGGGGCGATGTGGTACATCTTTCGCTCCACCTCGCTCAGAGGCAGACCGAGAGCTGCGCCGGCCGGGGAGACGTGCTTGAAGGAGGCGGCAGCGGGCAGGCCGCAGGCCTCCTTCAGCTCCTTCACCAGCTGGATGGAGTTCAGGGCATCCAGAAAATTGATGTAGCCGGGCTTGCCGTTCAGGACGGTGACGGGCAGGTCAGAGCCATCCTCCATATAGATGCGGCTGGGCTTCTGGTTGGGGTTGCAGCCGTACTTCAGTGCGAGTTCATTCATTGGTGCATTCTCCTTGTGTCTTAGGTTATTCTTCCTCGGCGTCGAGCTTTTTGAGCAGTTCCAGCTCTTCGGGCAGCAGCTCCGGCTCCTCGGGGTCGTCGAGGTCGCTGCACACAGCGTCGTATTTGTTGAAGATCATGTCGCCGCTCTCGCCGGTCTCCAGGTCGATGACCCGGGCGAAGAGGCTGACTTTGTTGTCGGGGTTCAGGTTCTGCCACAGGCCGTGGGCGAAGTCGCCGATGGTGCGGGGGCAGGCGAAGCGGAGCGGCTCCCCCTCAAAGCTGGGGATGGGATTGCCGTTGTGCTTGTAGGTGCTGATGAAGTGGCCTTCACCGGCCACGGGCTGGGGGTAGTCGAAGAAATAGCGCTGGACGCTCTCGCCGTTGCCGTCGGCAGACTTGAGGATGCTCATCTGGTAGCTGCCGTCTGCGTACACCACAGCGGAGATGCGGGGGGTGTAGTTGGGCTCGTCCGGCTCAAAGGTGCGGGTGCGCAGGGCGTCGGCGAAACTCTTGCCCCGGCTCATCTCGTCAAAGATGGTGTCGGTCTGGTCGCCGTTGGTGACGATATGGGTCTTGCCGAGGGTCAGCACGGGGTTATAGATGATGAGGCTGGGGTCCTCGAGCTTGGCCGGGTCGGCAGCCATGGTGCAGATGCCGCCGCGCTCCGGCACCGGGTCGAAGACGCGGTTGCGGCTGTTCTCGCTGCGGCCCATGATGAAATAGCCGATGAACACCTGACGGCCATCCGGAGCCTTTGCCACCGCGATGCCGCGGCCGGGGTACTCGTTCGCAGCCAGATATTCGTTCAGGTTGATCTTTTCCATTGTTATTCTCCTATTGTTAAACCTCTCCGTCACGGCTGACGCCGTGCCACCTCCCCTACCGAGGGGAGGCCTTGGCATACCGGAAAGCTTTGCCTCTTCGCCAGAGGCTCCCCTCGATAGGGGAGCTGTCTGCGAAGCAGACTGAGAGGTTATCTCATTTAATCTCTCCGCTGCACACCATTGCCACAGCCTTCGGCAGCAGCTTCCATTCAGCCTGCTCCATTACACGCTTCTGCAGCACCTCGGGGGTGTCGCCGGGCAGGATGTCCACGGCCTTCTGCAGCAGGATAGGCCCGCCGTCGCACTCCTCATTGACGAAGTGGACGGTAGCGCCCGTCACCTTGCAGCCCCGGGCCAGCGCGGCCTCGTGGGGACGCAGGCCGTACATTCCCGGCCCGCAGAAGGACGGGATGAGGGCGGGGTGGATATTCAGGATGCGGCGGGGATAGGCCTCGATGACGCTGGGGCCTAACACGGACAAAAAGCCCGCCAGGACCACAAGGTCAATGTTATGTTCTTTCAGCGTTTTCAGCAGTGCGGCGTCAAAATCCTCACTGGAAGCGTAATCCTTCCGGCGGACCACCACACCCTCGACGCCCGCATTGGCGGCGCGTTCCAGCGCGTAGACGCCGGGTTTGGAGGCCACGACAAGCCTGATCTTGCCGCTGGGGTTCTCGCCCCGGGCCTCGCTGTCCAGCAGCGCCTGCAAATTGGTGCCGCCGCCGGACACTAACACTGCAATGTTCAGCACAGCTCGACACCCTCACCTTCTGCGATGACGCCCAGACGGTAAGCTTCCGGCTCGCCGTTGGCATGGAGGATCTCCAGTGCCTTGTCGGCCTGCTCAGCGGAGACGGTCAGCACCATGCCGACGCCCATGTTGAAGGTGTTGAACATATCGTGCTCAGAGATGCTGCCGGTCTTCTGCATCAGGTGGAAGAGGGCCGGGGTGCGGACGTCCTCCTTCTTGATGCGGGCGCAGCAGCCCTTCTTCAGGCTGCGGGGGATATTCTCGTAGAAGCCGCCGCCGGTGATGTGAGAGATGCCCTTGACATCCACTTCTTCCAGCACTTTCAGCACAGGCTTGACGTAGATCTTGGTGGGGGCCAGCAGGGCCTCGCCGAGGGTCTTGCCGCCCAGCTCTGCGGGGGCCGTCTTCAGGACGGCGGGGTCGCCGTCGATGTCAAAAATTTTGCGCACCAGCGAGAAACCATTGGAATGGACGCCGGTGGAGGGCAGGGCGATGATGACATCGCCGGGCTTCATGGTCTCGTTATTGAGGATCTTTTCCTTGTCCACAACGCCCACGGTGAAACCGGCCAGATCGTACTCGTCCTCCGGCATCATGCCCGGGTGCTCAGCGGTCTCGCCGCCCACCAGAGAACAGTCAGCCTGGACGCAGCCCTCGGACACGCCCTTGACGATCTCGGCGATCTTCTCGGGGATGTTGCGGCCGCAAGCGATGTAGTCGAGGAAGACCAGCGGTTTTGCACCGGCGCAGATGACGTCGTTGACGCACATAGCCACGCAGTCGATGCCGATGGTGTCGTGCTTGTCCATGATCATGGCGATCTTCAGCTTGGTGCCGACGCCGTCGGTGCCGGAGATGAGGACGGGGTGCTTGTAGCCGGTGCAGTCCAGCTCAAACAGGCCACCGAAGCCGCCCAGACCACCGATGCAGTGCTCGTTCATGGTGCGGGCCACATACTGCTTCATGAGTTCGACCGAACGATAGCCGGCGGTGATGTCCACACCTGCGGCTGCATAGCTTTCCGAATAGCTCTTTTCCATTGTTACTCTCCTAACTTTTTCTCGTCTTTGGGACGGTCATTCAGGTGGCGTTCATGAATATCGGTGGAAAGCACCTCTTCCGGCTTCACCGCGTATTTGCCGGTGAAGCAGGCGGTGCAGAAGCCACAGTTGGCGTTCTGGGCCAGCTGGACGACGTGCTCCGTGGAGAGGTAGCCCAGCGTGTCGGCGCCAATGATCTCGTTGATCTGGTCCACCGTGCGGCCGGTAGCGACCAGAAGCTTCTGGTCGGGGATGTCGGTGCCAAAGTAGCAGGGATATTTGAAGGGGGGTGCCGAAACGCGGAAGTGGACTTCCTTTGCTCCGGCGTCCCGCAGCAGCTTGATGATGCGGGCAGAGGTGGTGCCGCGCACGATGGAGTCATCCACCAGTACGACCCGCTTGCCCTTGACGGTGCTGGTCACGACGTTCAGCTTGATGCGGACGCTGTTCTCGCGCTGCTTCTGGCTGCCCTGGATAAAGGTGCGGCCGATGTACTTATTTTTAATAAAACCGATGCCGTAGGGGATGCCGCTCTCCTGAGAGTAGCCAAGGGCGGCGTCGAGGCCGGAGTCCGGCACACCGATGACCACATCGGCCTCCACGGGGTGCTCCTGAGCCAGGAAGCGGCCTGCCTGCTTGCGGGCCTCATGCACCGAGCTGCCCTCGATGATGCTGTCGGGGCGGGCGAAATAGATGAACTCGAAGACGCACATCTGGCGGTCGGGTCGGCCGCAGTGGTCTTTGATGGAGCGCAGCTCACCGGTCTTGGTGTCGGTGATGACGATCTCGCCGGGTTCCACGTCCCGCAGCAGGGTCGCGCCGACCGCATCCAATGCGCAGCTCTCGCTGGCAAAGACGTAGCCGCCGCCCGGCAGGGTGCCGATGCAGAGAGGGCGATAACCGCGGGGGTCACGGGCCGCGATAAGCTTAGTGGCCGACATGACCACGAGGCTGTAAGCACCTTCGAGGACGTCCATCGTCTTGCTGATGGCGATCTCGATGCTGCCCATCCGCAGGCGGTTGCGGGTGACGAGATAGCAGATGACCTCGGTATCGGAGGAACCATGGAAGATGGCACCCTCGTTTTCCAGCTGGCGGCGCAGCTCCAGAGCGTTGGTCAGATTGCCGTTGTGGCAGAGGGCCATGGTACCCCGGCCATGCCGGACGATCATGGGCTGGGCGTTGGCCCGGACGCGGCTGCCGGAGGTGGCGTAGCGGACATGGCCGGTGGCCATATGGGCCGTGGGCTTTGCCAGCGAGCCCAGCACCGCCGGGGTGAACACCTCGTTGACAAGGCCGAGGTCCCGGTGGCCGTTGATGACACCGTCGTCGTTCACGGCGATGCCGCAGCTCTCCTGTCCGCGATGCTGCAGCGCGTACAGGGCCGAGTAGGCGGCAGCGGCCACGTCCTCGGTGCCGGCACGGTCATAGATGCCGAAAACGCCGCACTCTTCGTGAAGCGGGTATGCAAAATCAGACATTACAGTTCCTCGATCTCTTTCTGCAGTTTTTCTTCCTTGGCGGCGATCTGCCGGGCCATGGCGACGCGCTCAGCATCCAGCTTCGCAACCAGTGCCTCATCGCCGAGGGCCAGGATCTCAGCAGCCAGCCAGGCGGCGTTCTTCGCGCCGTTCAGGGCCACTGTGGCCACCGGGATGCCGCTGGGCATCTGGACGGTAGCCAGCAGAGCGTCCAGGCCGTCCATCGCGCCGCCCTTCATCGGGATGCCGATGACCGGCAGGGTGGTGTTTGCGGCAAAAGCACCGGCCAGATGGGCCGCCATGCCTGCTGCGCAGAGGATGACGCCGAAGCCGTTGGCCCTGGCATTCTTTGCAAACTCCGCTGCCTCGGCAGGGGTGCGGTGGGCCGACAGGATGTGCGCCTCAAAGGGGATGTCCAGCGCCTTGAGCTGAGCGCAGGCACCTTTCACCACCGGCCAGTCGCTGTCCGAACCCATAATGACTGCCACTTTACGAATCATCTGTATCCAACCTCTCTTTCTCTATCTCCCGCGACGAAAAACAAAAAAGGCTGTGATGCACTTACACCACGGCCTTTTATTTCATTCTGGACAGACTGGACCCGCAGCAGGTTACACGGAGCCCCTGATGCATTCCCGTACCGGGACGGCACATGGTACCCAGCAGCTCATTTCGCATTCTGCTCATCCTCCGCAAACCTCGTTGTCCACGCTGTTCTTCTCCGGCTGAAAAAGAGTTCATGCGCTCTTCCGTCCGCCGTCTGACTACAGTATACGGCAAAAAAACGCCTTTGCAAAGAGCGTTCGGACAAATTTTCCCTTGTGTTCCCTGCTGTCAAAAAACTTTCAAAAATTTTGTGCAGTTTCGACACTGTTTTTCTTTTTAAGTACGACTTATCAGAAAATCTTTTTATAATAAATATCCTCTTAAAGGTTCTCCCCTTGGGAGAGGCTTTCAGAAGATGATCTTTGCCGTAGTCGCCCGTGCGGCCTTGATGAGGTCGGCAGGAGCGCAGCAGACCTGCGTACCGATGCGCCCGCCGGAAACGTAGACCTTCGGCTGGCTCAGCACGCTCTCATCGAAGACGGTGGTGTACTGCTTTTTCATGCCCACCGGGCTGCAGCCGCCGCGCACATAGCCGGTGACCTTGTTGATATCGGCCACATGGATCATCGCCACGCTCTTTTCGCCCACACTGCGGGCGGCGGCCTTCAGATCCAGCTCCGCTGCCACCGGAATGACGAAGACGAAATAGTTTTTGCTGGCTCCCTGCGTTACCAGCGTTTTGTACACGCAGGCAGGGTCCTCGCCCATGCTGGCTGCCACGGTCACGCCGTCCACAGCCACGCCCTCTTCGTGGGCGTACTCGTGGGCAGTGTAGGGTACCTTTTCACGTTCCAGAATGCGCATGGCATTGGTTTTTGCTTCTTTTCCCATTGTAGTATTCCCCTTTATATTTAGCTGGTTCTATTCTTAAGTATGATGGCATTGGGTCAGCGTCCTCGCCCTCTCCGTCATTGCTAACGCAATGCCACCTCTCCCAAAGTGAGAGGCTTTGGCATTACGGTCAACTTTCTGGTTCTGCCAAGGGCTCTCCCTTTGGGAGAGCTGTCGAACAAATGTGAGACTGAGAGGGCGAGCCCGTTAACAAAAAAGAATCTGCAACTGTCAGCCTGAACTTCGGGCATCACAATTGCAGATTCTTTCTTTTTATGTCTTATCCTTTATACAGCCCAAACAGCTTGAGCAGCTTCTGCCAGAAGGTCAGGGTCACAGCCGCCGGTTCCGGCTGGGCAGCCGGGGCCGGGGCTGTGATGGCAGTGGTCTGCAGCGCAAACTGCACCGCGCCCACCTCGGTGTTCTCTGCCGAGGTGAAGCTCTGCACCTCCCCGCCGCCGGAAAGACTGTTCAGCAGGCTGTCCAGCTGGGCACCCATGTCGATGCCGGAAACGCTGCTGCGCAGCTCGCCGGTGCCGCCGGTCAGCTGAGACGCCCCCTCCGCCAGCTGCGCAACGCCCGCTTTCAGCTGGGCCACGCCGTCGGTGTAGGCGTTCAGGCCGTCGTCCAGCTGGACATACTGGGCGGCAAGCTGGTTCACGCCGTCGGTGAGCACCGAGAGATTGCCCAGCATCCCGGTCAGTACACCGGCCAGCTGCCGCACCCCGGCGTCAAACTCGCCGTAGCTGCCGTTCAGGGTGCTGCTTCCCTCGTGCAGCTGGGCGATGCCGCCGTTCACCGTGTCCAGATAGGTCTGCATGGCGTCGATGTTGGCCGTAGACCCCTGCAAAAGCAGGATCACATCCTTGAGCTGCGGCATCATCCACACCATGCCCTGCAGCTGCTGGATGGCCTTGGCGTTGCCCTCCTTCACCACATCCAGATCAAGGCCGTTTTCTTTGAGGATGGCCTTGTAGGCTTCAAAGCTCACCTGCTGCTCCAGCTGTGCCGCGCCCTCATCCAGACGGGCAATGCCGTCCCGGATCTGGGTGGAGGCATCCAGCAGGGTGTTCAGCTCGTCGGTGGAGGCCGAGATGCCGTTCAGCGCGGTCTGCATCTGGGTGAGGGCCCCACGCACCCGGGCTGAGCCGCCGGTCAGAGCGGCAGAATTGCCGTTCAGGGCGTCGATGCCCGCCTGCACCTGCGCAATGCCGTCTGCCAGCGCGTTGGCACCATCGTCCAGCTGCACGGAACCGCTCTGCAGCTGTTCCAGCATCCCGGTCAGGTCCATATCCCCGAGGTCGAGGTTCAGGTTCAGCCGCACACCGTTCAGGGAAACGGCGTCCATGGCAAAGTCCGTCACATCGGCGGTGACGGTCACATCGCTGTCCGCGCCCGGCAGCAGGATGTAGGAGAGCTGCTTTTTGCTGCCCACATTCGCTACCGTAGCGCCCGGTGCGCTGATGTTCCGGGCAAGGCCGGTGTCCAGACTCATGGTCACCTGCAGCGCGTAGTCGTCAAAAAAGCTGCCGGTGCAGTCCGGGTTGCGGCTCACCTGCAGCCGGATGGAAAGCGCACCGCTTTTGCCGCCCAGCTCGTCGGGGCTGATCTCTGCCCCGTCCAGCGTATAGGTCAGCTTTACCACCCACGGCAGGGCCGTGGCGGCGTCCATGGTGCCCTCATAATAGAGCTTGCCGTCCTCGGTCACATGCACCGTGACCGTATCGCCGCTCTGCTCCACGGCATCGCTCGTGGTCATGTTGCGCACGGCAGTGTAGCTGCCGTGGTCCGCAACGGTGTCCCCCGCCTGCACGGAAAAGCTGTTCACGGCGTACACGCCGGTCACAGCACCGGAGGCCGTAAGATTTGCATAAATGACCTCTTCCTTGGCAGTGGAGGCTGCTGCAAAAGCCGGCAGACTGCTGCCCGCCAGCAGGCAGCCTGCCAGTGCCAGCGCCGACACCCGGCGCACAAATCGATGTTTCATCTCGGTCAAGCCTCCTTCGGCTGTTTTTTCTTTTTTATAATGAGCGGGTCGGCCAGATACAAAAAGCCCGGCAGTGCCGAAAGCACGATGGCCAGCGACACCAGACTGCCCACGCCCAGAAAATTGCCCAGCTGGCCCAGCAGCTGGTTTGTGGAAATGGCTCCCATCAAAAAGCCCACCACCGCCATGGCGCTGCCGGTGGTGCTGACCGAGGTGGTCACGGCAGACACTGTGGCTGCAACAGCTTCTTTGCGGCCCAGCGTCTCGCGGAACTCCTGATAGCGGTCGGAGAAGAGGATGGCGTAATCCACCGTAGCGCCCAGCTGCACCGAGCTGATGATGAGGTAGGCAATGTAGAATACGTACTGGCCCCGGAAGTACGGGATGGCCAGATTGATCCAGATGGCGGTCTCGATGCTGAGCACCAGAATGATGGGCAAAAGCAGCTGGCGCTTCATGAGGAGCAGGATCAGGAACACCGCGCCGATGGCCAGCAGGTTCACCTTGACCATGTCGGCCGTGATGGTGTCCATCAGGTCATAGGTGCTCACGCCCTGACCGGCCAGATAATAATTGTCCGGGTAATATTGCTGCACCGTGGCGCGCACCCGCTCCACCAGCGCAAAGGCCCCATCGCCCTCGGTGTCGGCGTCCACGGTCAGCACCATGCGGGTGTAGCCGCCGGAGACCAGCAGCCCCAGCGTATCCCCGGGCACAAACTCCGGCGGGATGGACGCGCCTGCGTTGTCCACATAGGAAAGGATGCCGGTCACCTCCGGGATGGCGTGCAGTGCATCCGAAAGCTTTTGCTGCGTGGCGGTGTCGCCCTCCGGCACCAGTACAACGTAGGTGTCGCTGCGGCCAAAGGTCTCCTCGATGGCGGCGGTGTCCGCACCCAGACGGGTGTTCTCGCCAAACATGTGGGCGGCACCGTAGTAATACTGGTTCGAGTTGGAGGCCAGATAGCTGGGCACCATCAGAATGACCAGCACCAGCGCCATGGGCAGCATGATGCGGGCCACAAAGCGGCCGAACTTGTCAAAGCTGGGCAGCAGGGGCCTGTGGTGGGTCTTATCCATCCACTTGTAGCACGCCAGCGTCAGCGCAGGCATAAAGGTGAACACGGTGACAAGGCTCAGCACCACGCCCTTTGCCAGCGCAAGGCCCAGATCCGGGCCGATCTGGAACTGCATGAGCACCAGTGCCAGAAAGCCGATGACGGTGGTCAGGCCGCTGGACAGGATGGAGCCGGTGGATCTGCACAGGGCATCCACCATGCACTCCTCCGGGCTGGCATCCGGGTTTTCAGCCCGGCACTCCGCAAAGCGGTGGATCAGGAACACCGAGTAGTCCAGCGACACCGCCAGCTGCAGGATGCTGCCCGCCGCATTGGTGACAAAGGAGATGGTGCCGAAGATGAGGTTCGTGCCGTTGTTGAGCAGGATGGCCGCCCCCAGACCCGTCAGCACCAGCAGCGGCTCCGCCCAGGAATCGGTGGTCAGGATCAGGATGAACAGCACATACACCACCGCGATGGCGGCGATCTTTGCCACCTCGGTCACGGTGGAATTGGTGGCAACGGCAGTGGAGACCGCCGCGCCCTCCAGCGCGTTGCCCTCCCCGATCAGATCCCGCACGGCAGCCACGGCTTCCAGACGCTTCTCGTCCTCCACCGTCACGGTGAACAGGGCGCAGCCATCCTTATAATAGCTCTCCACCGTGGCGGTGTCCTGCATCTGCAAAGGCACCGTCACATCCAGACTGTCGTCCAGCCATGCAACGGAGGACACTCCGTCGATGGCGGCAAGCTTTTCCTTGTATTCCAGCGCCTGCGGCACCGTCACATCCCGCACCATGACCCGCATGTTGGGGATGCCGCCGGTGAAAGCACCGTTCATCACCTCGATGGCGGTGGTGGAGGGGGATTCCGGCGGCAGATAGTCGTTGATATCATAATCCACCTGCACCCGGCTTGTGGCAGCCATGCTCAGCACAGCCGCCAGTGCAAACACCGCCAGCACCAGCCTGCGGCGGCGCACGATGGCGGTATAAAAACGTTTCATCAAAACAGGAGTTCTCCTTTCCGGATCCATAAAAAAACTTTTATCATTCTAACAGGTTTGATAAACGTTGGGAAGAGACAGTTTATGAATTTTGGCCCCGAATGCCGATTTTTTTGATTTTTCTGCCTTGACAACAAAAATAAATTCTGATATGCTCTTTTTCGGTTCATCGGAGGACCGTTTTCAACGTAATTTGAAACGGGCCGGATAAGATGCCGTGCAGACAGCGCCCCGCCGGAGGTTTCGTTGCCGTAGTGACGAAGCAGATCGAGGCAGGGCGTGCACTCGCGGACATTTATCCGGCCCGTTTTTGCACCTTGTGCAGAAAGGAGGACGCCATGTCCAAGCAGCGGATCCAGCTTTCCGACCATTTCACCTATCCCCGCCTTTTGCGGTTCGTACTGCCCTGCATCGGCACCATGCTGTTCACCTCCATCTACGGCATCGTGGACGGCCTGTGTGTCTCCAACTTTGTGGGCAAGACGGCCTTTGCGGCGGTCAACCTCATCATGCCGCTGCCCATGCTGCTGGGCACCATCGGCTTTATGCTGGGCACCGGCGGCAGCGCCATCGTGGGCATCACGCTGGGCGAGGGCGACCAGAAAAAGGCCGACCGCTATTTCACCCTGTTCCTGCTGGCGGCTCTGGTCTCGGTCAGTGTGCTGGCAGTGCTGGGCATTGTGTTCCTGCGGCCCATTGCCGTGCTGCTGGGTGCAAAGGGAGAGCATAGAATTTGCCCTTATATTTTCTTGAAGGTACGATATAATCTCTTGCACCCTCTGGTGATGAAGCACAAAGGATAGGTGTCTGGATTTCAAGGAATCCCATGTCTGTCATCTTCTGACGAAGGAATGCTATAACCTTTGATCTGAATATCATGTTATCCTTAACCTTCTGGTTTCTTAAATCAAGATATCTGTACTTAAGACGTACATCCTCTCTTACTTCCTTAGAAGTCTGTACTTCAAATGGAAGCTGCTGGTATACCTGTCCAAGTATTGTAATCTTCTTAGCTTCAAGCTCGATTGTTCCTGAAGGAATCTTAGGATTATAAGTTTCCTCATCTCTCTGCTCCATAATACCCTCGATAGCGATACACTCTTCCTTATGAATACCATCAAGTAATGTTGTATCACGAAGTACTACCTGAAGTACTCCATACATATCTCTTAAATCGATAAACGAAACTCCTCCGTGGTCACGGATGTTCTCAACCCATCCTGCAACCTTTAACTCCTTGCCGATGTAACTTTCATTAACTTCACTTAAGTTAACATCTCTGTACATGTTTGCCATTGCAATCTCCTTTCTTCTCTGGACAGGCAAAATGTTATGTCCTGTCAAATAAAATAATAATACCTAACATCCTGCTATGCTTTTTCGCGCAAAAAAGCCCCAGGATGTAATATACATCCCGGGGCGAATAAACTGTGTTATCCGCGGTACC
>ENA-UEPV01000077-UEPV01000077.1-human-gut-metagenome-genome-assembly--contig:-NODE-77-length-56065-cov-9.538937_pt1 | contig 56065 bp, 47 predicted proteins | sample MGYA00242942_ERZ507925 | MGnify/ENA primary metagenome ERZ507925 (study PRJEB26167, sample SAMN06115453) | human gut metagenome | host: Homo sapiens | place: China:Fujian | collected 2015-08-26 | study... | reverse complement strand
GTATCCAGAAGACCGCCGGTAATGAGCTGATGAACATCATCACCATCTTCCTGGCTCTGTCTGTTGGCTGCACCACCTCTGCAAACACCTTCCTGAACAGCCGCACCCTGTTCATCATCGTGCTGGGCCTCATCGCATTCTCCTTCGGCACTGCTGCCGGTGTTCTCTGCGGCAAGGTCATGTATATCCTGACCGGCGGTCAGGTCAACCCCCTGATCGGTTCCGCTGGCGTTTCCGCTGTGCCTATGGCTGCCCGTGTTTCTCAGAAGGTCGGCCAGAGTGAGAACCCCTCCAACTTCCTGCTGATGCACGCAATGGGCCCCAACGTGGCCGGTGTTATCGGCTCCGCCGTCGCTGCTGGTATCCTCATCAACATCTTCGGCTAAGCATTTCCTGAAATTTCCGCTCCATCGTGGTATTGACCGCGGTGGGGCGGTTTTTGTTTGCATTGTTTTTATGTACAACTTTTTTGAAATGTGATATACTATATTTTAAGTGATATATCCAGAAATGATTGAAAAGAACAGGTGAAACAATGGCAACAGATCTCGCACAACAATTCTGCGCTTTGCGTGATACGTATATCGAAAAGCAGTTCGGACGTCTGAACGATATGCAGCGGGAGGCGGTGTTCACCACCAACGGCCCTCTGCTCATCCTCGCGGGTGCAGGCAGCGGAAAGACCACCGTGCTGGTCAACCGCATCGCCAACCTCATCCGTTTCGGCTCGGCCCACGGCTCCAAGTGGACGCCCCGGGAGGTGACGGAGGACGATGTGAAAGCTCTGCGCACCGCCATCATGACCGGCACCGATGCCCCGTCGTGGCTGGACGGGATGCTGCGGAAGGACGCCGTCCGGAGCTGGAACGTCATGGCCATCACCTTTACCAACAAGGCCGCCGGTGAGCTGAAAGAGCGCCTGCGCCGGATGCTGGGCGGGGAAGAGGGCGACGAGGTGTTCGCCTCCACGTTCCACTCGGCCTGCGTCCGCATTCTCCGCCGCTGGGCCGAGGAGATCGGCTACCCCCGCAGCTTTACCATCTACGACAGCGACGACTCCCAGCGTGTCATGAAGACTGTGTACAAAGAGCTGAGCGTGGACGACAAGTTCTTCCCGGTCAAAAGCGCCATCAACCAGATGAGCCGCTGGAAAGACCAGCTCATCAGCCCCGCCGAGGCCCTGAAGACCCCGGCCCGGGACACGAAGGGCGCCCTTGCGGCCAAGGTCTATGCCGCCTATGAAAAGAAGCTCAAGGAGGCCGGTGCTTTCGACTTCGACGACCTCATCTACCAGACGGTCATCCTGCTGTCGGAGCACAAGGACGTGCGGGAGTTCTACCAGAACAAGTACAAATATCTGCTGGTGGACGAGTATCAGGACACCAGTGTGGCTCAGTTCCGGCTCGTGAGCCTGCTCACCGGCCCGGAGAAAAACATCTGCGTCGTGGGCGACGACGACCAGAGCATCTACCGCTTCCGCGGCGCGACCATTGAGAACATCCTCAACTTCGAGCGCATCTATAAAGGCACCAGGACCATCCGACTCGAGCAGAATTACCGCTCTACGTCAAATATCCTGAATGCCGCCAACTGTGTCATCCAGCACAACACCGAGCGCAAGGGCAAGACCCTCTGGACGAAGAACGGCGAGGGCGACAAGGTGCAGGTCTACACCGCCGAGAACGAGCAGGACGAGGCCAGCCATATCGCGGACGTCATCGGCCAGCACCTCAAAGAGGGCGGACATCTGGCCGACCACGCCATCCTCTACCGGATGAACGCCCAGTCGGCCCCCATCGAAAGCTACTTCACCCGTGCGGGCATCCCGCATAAGATCGTGGGCGGCCAGCGCTTCAACGACCGCAAGGAAGTCAAGGACATCCACTCCTATATGTCCATCGTGGCGAACCCCCGGGACGATGTCCGACTCCGCCGTATCATCAACGAGCCTGCGCGCAAAATCGGTGCGACGACCATCGAAGTTATCGCGGATTTGGCGGCTCAGCAGGGCATCAGTATGCTGGATGTCATCTCCCATGCCGACCAGTACGCCAAGCTCAGCCGCGCCATCGCGCCGCTGTTCAAGTTCTGGGACATCTACCAGAAACTGCAGGACTCTCTGGAAATGAAGACGCTGGATGAGTTCGCCTCCGATGTCATCGAGATCACCGGCTACCGCGCCATGCTGGAAGCCGACGCCGCCAAGGGTCACGAGGATGCCGCTGACCGTCTGCAGAACCTCGGCCAGCTGGTCAACAACGTCAAGAGCTACTGCGACCAGCACGGCGAAGAGGCCTCGCTGGAAGGCTATCTGGAAGACATCGCCCTCATCAGCGACATCGACAGCTACAACGAGAGCGCTGACCAGGTGGTGCTGATGACCATCCACTCGGCCAAGGGCCTTGAGTTTCCCTATGTATTCCTCATTGGCATGGAAGAGGGGGTCTTCCCCAGTGAGATGAGCAAGTATTCCGAGGCTGACCTCGAGGAGGAACGCCGCTTGGCCTATGTCGGCATCACCCGCGCCAAGAAGGAGCTTTACATCTCCAACAGCGTCACCCGGATGCTCTATGGCCGCACCCAGCGCAACGAGCCCAGCCGCTTTCTCCGGGAAATCGAGCCGGAGTACATCGAAGAGACCCGCAGCCCGGTGCTGGAACAGCGCTCCCGTCTGGGCGGCTGGGGCAGCGGTTACGGCAGCGATACCGTGCCGGGCGGTGCGTCGGGCTACTCCGGCCCCTCCGGCTGGGGGCGTGCGGCCTCCGGTTACGGCTCGGGCTATGGCAGCCGCAGCGGCTATCTGAATAAAGAATATAACGCACCAATGTCAAATAATCGAGGCTTTGGCTCCGATTACGCGGGCCGGGGAAGTGCTTCGTCGGGTTATGGCGGCTGCAGCTCCGGTTCGGGAAGCAGCGGCTTCGGCTCTGGCTATGGCCGTCCGGCAGCGCCCAAAGCGCCGGTCAAACCCGCTGGCGGCGGTGTGACGTCTTCGCCCCGTCCGGCAGCGGCATCCACCGGCCCCAAACACTATGAGCCGGGCGACATCGTGGAGCATAAGGTCTTCGGGCGCGGCAAGGTGCTGAAAGTCAAGCCCGCGGCCGGCGACCAGATCGTGGAGATCAGCTTCGAGAAGGTGGGCGTGAAAAAGACCATGGCCAACTTTGCGCCCCTTGTGAAGATAACGACGGAGGAATGAGAAAAAATGATGACTGTCCGATTGATAGCACATACGCCGGAGCCGGAGAAGGTCGTGGCGGCTGCGGCGAAGCTCTGCTACTCCGACGCCCACATCACCGACCTGCTGGACGGGCTGGATGAGGAAAAGACTGCCCGCTTCCTGACCATGCTCAGCGATTTGGGCCACGCCAGCCCCATCGAGCACGCAAGCTTCACCTTCGGCATCGAGGGAGTCAGCCGTACCCTGCTGGCCCAGATCACCCGTCACCGCATCGCGTCCTTCAGCGTTCAGAGTCAGCGGTACGTCCGTCTGGACGATTTCCGCTACGTCATCCCGCCCGAGATCGAGGCCATCCCCGAGGCAAAGGCGGCGTTCATCGAGAGCATGAACGAGGACGCCAGGCGCTACCTCGACCTCGTGCAGAAGCTGGAAGACGGCCACACCGCCCGCCTGATGGCCGAAGGTCTGCCCGAAAAGCAGGCCCGGGCCAAGGCTTCCAAGCAGGCCAACGAGGACGCCCGATTCGTGCTGCCCAACGCCTGCGAGACCAAGATGGTGGTGACCATGAACGCCCGCAGCCTGCAGAACTTCTTCCACCTGCGCTGCTGCAGCCGCGCCCAGTGGGAGATACGGCAGCTGGCCGAAGAGATGCTGCGGCTGGTCTATCCGGTGGCACCCCATATCTTCCGCACCGCCGGCCCGGCCTGTGTGTCCGGCCCCTGCCCGGAGGGCAAGATGTGCTGCGGCCGCACCACTGAGGTGCGCGCCCAGTACGCCGCGCTGAAAGGGGAGAAGGCAGAATGAGCAAAGGCAGGCTTCTTGTCATCGAAGGGCTGGACGGCTCCGGCAAGGCCACCCAGGCAAAGCTGCTGGCCGCCCATCTGGCCGAGAGCGGCTGCAAGGTGATGGAGATCACCTTTCCGGACTACGAGAGCGATTCCAGTGCGCTGGTAAAGATGTACCTCTCCGGTCAGTTCGGCGATAAGCCCGACGACGTCAACCCTTATGCGGCGTCCAGCTTCTATGCGGTGGACCGGTACGCCAGCTATAAGACCAAGTGGGGCAGCTTCTACGAGGCGGGCGGCATCGTCATCGCCGACCGCTACACCACGTCGAACGCGGTGCATCAGTGCTCCAAGCTCCCGCCGGAGCAGTGGGACGACTTCCTCCGCTGGGCCTTTGACTACGAATACAGGCTGCTGGGCCTGCCCGCGCCGGACGCTGTGGTGTACTTACAGGTAGACCCCGCCGTGAGCCAGAAGCTCATGACCGGCCGCTACCACGGCGACGAGAGCAGGAAGGACGTCCACGAAAAGGACATCGAATATCTGGCCCGCAGCCGCCGTGCCGCCGAGTACTGCGCAGAGCATCTGGGCTGGGCCACCGTCCATTGCACGGAAAATGGAGCCATGCGCACCATCGAGGATATTCAGGCCGAGGTGCGGGCGCTGGCGGAAAAAGAACTCGGATAACCGCGAAAATGGGAGGGATACTATCAATGTATCGTTTGATGCAGCCGTCGGATGAGGCGGCAGTCGTGGCACTGTGGCAGAAAGAACGCGGTGACAGCGCCGAGTTCATCAAGACTGCTCTGGAAAAGTTCGCCGGGGCGGAAAATATCTACGTCGCTGAGGAAAATGACGAGATAGTCGCTGCGGCGCTGGCGGTCCCCGTCACCCTCAAGGGACGCAGCGGCAGTTACCTCTACGGCCTCTGCGGGCAGGGAAGCCTGCTTCTGGCAGGACTCGTGGACTATCTCTGTGCGCAGCAGAAGCTGCGGGGCGCGGGCTTCACCGTGGCCGTTCCGGCCGGACAGGAGCAGGCCGCGCTGCTGGAAAACAAGGGTTTCCAGCGGGCTTTTGCCCTCCGCTGCCTGCCCCGGGAGGTGTCCCGCAACCTGTGGAGTCAGGCGGAATTCGACTCCGTGACGGCCCGCAAGCTCTGTGAGCTGCGGGAGCGCTTCTATCCCGATACCGTCCAGTTCCCGCCGGAGCGGATGGCCGTCGTGCTGACCGACCTCTACGCCCGGGGCGCTACCATCGTATCCAGCGAGAAGGGCTACGGCATCTACTTCCGCCGGGAGGACACCCTCTATTTTGTGGAGCTGATGGCCGAAGACGACCGCTCCGCCGAGGTGCTGATGGAAGCGGCCCGGGAGAAGGAAGTCATCGTGGAGCGCGCCGTCATCACAGTGGGTGCGGCTCAGAACCTTTTCCTCGGCGAAGGCACCCGGCAGGACTACGGCATGATACGGTTCGACGCGGAGCCTTTCGACGTGGAAGAAAGCTATATGCGGCTGATGATGGAAAGCTGAACGGAATGGTAAAGGAGTGTGTACATGGCACACGATGCAAAACATAGAAAAAGCAGAAAAGGCGGCGCAGCGAAAATGATTCTGATCGTGCTGCTGATCCTGGTACTGGCGGCGGGCGGCTGTCTGCTGGCCATCCGAAAAGAGATCAACGGCAGTGCTTCCGCTGGCGAACCGGTGAGTGTGAGCATCCAGCAGGGCAGCGGCGTGGCAGCCATCGCCCAGAAGCTCAAGACGGCGGGCGTCATCAAGTACCCCCACGTCTTCCGCTGGTATGCAGGCAAGCAGGGCGCGGCAGGCAAGCTCCAATACGGTGAGTTCGACCTCGCCCCCGGCAGCTCCTACGACGACATCATCGAGGCGCTCTCCGCCTACGCGAAGGCCGACAGCGTCCGGCTGACCTTCCCCGAGGGTACGACGGCCATCGCCATTGCGAAAAAAATGGAGGATGCCGGGCTGTGCAGCGCCGAAGACTTCCTCAAGGAGGCCAACACCGGCGATTTCAGCCAGTACAGGTTCTGGCAGTACGTCCCCGACGACAAGGACGCCCCGGACCGCTTCCTCAAGTGCGAGGGTTATCTTTTCCCGGATACCTACGATTTCCTGAAGGATGACACCGTCCATCATTACGTTGAGACGTTCTATTCTCACTTCGACAAGCAGATCACCGATGAGATGTATGCCGAGATGGAAAAGCAGGGGATGCCCCTCTCCGAGGTGGTCACTCTGGCGTCCTTCGTGCAGGAGGAGGCCGGCAACGATCAGGACGATAATGTGGCGCAGGTGTTCCGCAACCGTCTGGCCGAGGGTTCGCCCTACCCCAAACTGCAGAGCAACACGTCCAGCCACGTCCAGAGCGACGCCGACAACAACTACCTCTGGAACTGGGTCGCGCCCTACTACGGCGGCTGGGACAGCATCCCGGAGAACATTCTGGAAGCCTACGACACCTACGCCTGCACCGGCCTCTCCGCCGGCCCGATCTCCAACCCCGGCATCGCGGCCATCCGTGCGGCGCTTGACCCGCAGCCCGACGATGAGGCGAAGGACGCCTATTTCTTCGTCACCGACCTTGCCGGTCACTACTACTACGCCCGCACCTACGCAGACCACCAGAAAAACTGCGATGAGGCGGCAAAAGTCAACAAGAACCTGAAATAAGAAGCGAAGCCCGCAAGCCTGACGGAAAAGGCAGCCGCTGACCGGCCTGCCAATGGCTCGCCCTTTGGGAGAGCTGGCACCGAAGGTGACTGAGAGGGCTAGAGAGGAATACCATGTTACAGATACCGGAACTTCTGGCCCCGGCGGGCGACCTCGAGCGCCTGCGGTATGCCATCAACTACGGCGCGGACGCCGTTTACTGCGCTCTGCCCGAGTTCGGGATGCGCTCTGCACCCACCAACTTCACCCCGGAGCAGCTGAGCGAGGGTGTCATCTATGCCCACGCCCGGGGCCGCAAGGTCTACCTGACCATGAACACCCTGCCCACCAACGAGGAGGCTGACCGTCTGCCCCAGGCCATCAAGGACGCTGCCGCCGCCGGTGTGGACGCCTTCATCGTGGCCGACCTCGGCGTGTTGGACGCCTGCAAGACCTTCGCGCCCGACATCGACGTCCATATGTCCACCCAGACCGGCATCACCAACTGGGCCGCTGCCCGCGCCGCCTACAATATGGGCGCGAAGCGGGTGGTGCTGGCCCGGGAGATGACCCTGCAGGACATCGCCACCCTCCGCGACAAGACCCCGCCGGAGCTGGAAATCGAGGCTTTCGTCCACGGCGCCATGTGCATGAGCGTCTCGGGCCGCTGCCTGCTCTCCAACTACATGGCAGGCCGCGACGCAAACCGCGGCCAGTGCGCCCAGCCCTGCCGCTGGAAGTACTATCTCAGCGAGGAGACCCGCCCGGGCCAGCTCTATGAGATCGGCGAGAACGAGAACGGCAGCTACATCCTCAACGCCAACGATCTGTGTACCGCGCCCTTTCTCGACCTCATCTGCAACGCGGGCGTGGACAGCCTCAAGATCGAGGGCCGCGCCAAGACGTTCTACTACGTCGCCAGCGTGACGGCGGCCTACCGCCGCGCCCTCGACCAGTATCTGGCCGACCCGATGAACGAGAACTACGAGCTGCCGGAAGAGGTTTTGGCTGAGCTGACCCGCACCAGCCACCGCCACTATTCGCCCGGCTTCTACTTTGGCCGGGAGCAGGCCCGTCAGGCCACCGACAGCGCGACTTACATCCGCGAGTGGGAGTTTGTCGGTACGGTGGACGGCTGGGAGAACGGCGTCGCCAGCTGCCAGCAGCGGGGCAAGTGGAGCCTCGGCGACACGCTGGAGGTGCTCTGCCCGGATGGCCGCAGCATCCCGCTGGACCCCGAGTGGATAAAGAATGAGGCCGGTGAGCTGGTGGAGTCCACGCCCCACGCGATGGAGCGCTATACCATCCCCACCCCGGAGCTGCCGCCGATGAGCCTGCTGCGCCGGAAAGTCTGAGAATCAAAAGCAAAGCCGCCTGTCGTTCGTTGAATGACAGGCGGCTTTTATCGTTTATTCTATTATTCCGGCTTGACCTGCAACTCCTGCTCGCAGTAGATGCAGCGATACTTGCCGTTGGAGCTCAGCTCGAAGATCTGGTCACACTCTTCCTCGATGGAGGAGATGCAGCGGGGGTTCTTGCACCGCACGATGTTGACCAGACGCTTGGGGGGCTGGGGCTTTTCCTTCTTGACAGCCTTGCCGTTCTCGATGACGGTCACGCTGATGTCGGGGTCGAGATAGGCCAGCACATCGAGGTTGAGCCAGGAGGCGTCGCCCTCCACCTTGATGATGTCCTTCCGGCCCGACTCTGCCTTGTGGCTGCGGGCGTTCTGGATGAGGGCCACGCTGGAGGTGCGGTTGCCCTTGATGCCCAGCAGGTCCATCAGGCCGATGGCCGTGCCTGCCTTGATATGGTCGATGACGATACCGTTCTGAATTTCATCAATGTTCAGCATCTCAGTTGCCCTCCTTTTCAGCCTTGGGGTCCTTGAGGCCCAGCAGTGTCATAATCAGCGCCATGCGGATGTAGACGGCATTCTGCACCTGCTCAAAGTAGGCGGCGCGGGGGTCGTCGTCCACGTCCAGCGTGATCTCATTGACGCGGGGCAGGGGATGGAGCACGGCCATGTCAGGCTTGGCAAGGGCCATCTTCTCTTTGGTGAGGATATAGCTGTTCTTCAGACGGACATAGTCTTCCTCGTTGAAGAAACGCTCCTTCTGGACGCGGGTCATGTAGAGGATGTCCAGCTCGGGCATGGACTCCTCGAGGCTGCGGGTCTCCTTGTAGGGGATGTGGTTGGCCTCGAGCACGTCGGTGATGATGTAGTCCGGCACCCGCAGCTCCTCGGGGCTGATGAGGACGAAGCGGATGTTCTCACAGCGCGCCATGGTCTTGATGAGGGAGTGGACGGTGCGGCCAAACTTGAGGTCGCCGCACAGGCCGATGGTCAGGTCGTTCAGACGGCCCTTGCGGCGGCGGATGGTCATCAGGTCGGTCATGGTCTGGGTCGGGTGCTGGTGTCCGCCGTCGCCTGCGTTGATGACAGGGATGCGGGAGTACCGGCTGGCCCGCAGCGGTGCGCCCTCCTTGGGGTGGCGCATGGCCACGATGTCGGCATAGCAGGAGACGACGCGGATGGTGTCGGCCACGCTCTCGCCCTTGGATGCACTGGAGACGGTCTCGCTCGGGAAGCCGAGGACATGTCCGCCGAGGTTCAGCATCGCGGCCTCAAACGAAAGACGGGTACGGGTGGACGGCTCGTAGAACAGGGTGGCCAGCTTTTTGTGGGCGGCCACGTCCTGATAGGCAGCCGGGTCGGCGCAGATGCGGTCGGCCAGGTCCAGCAGAGAGGTGATCTCCTGCTGACTGAAATCCAACGGATCGATTAGATGACGCATATTCTTTTGTTTCCCTCCGTCAAAGAAGCTTTCGAAGAATCGAGAAGTCGAAGAAGTTCGTGTAGTAGCTCAACGAACGCATGACGGGATGGCAGAGCCGGTTGTAGCATATCTCATCCAGCAGAAGCATGGCCTCGCCCGGGGCCAGACGCATGGCGGCCCGGATGGGCTCGTCGCCGCAGCTGGCCTTGAGGTGGGCCACATTGGAGGCCACCTGCTGGCGGCACTCCCGCTCCAGAACATCGAATATGTCCCCCGACAGGTCGATGCGGGTGTAGTCCCGGTTCCCAAACAGGGCGCGGGGCAGGTAGTCGATGGAGTAGATGACGGGGGTGGTGTCGGCGAGGATGCGCTTCTTGATGCAGATGACATCGTCGCCGGGCTCGATGGCCAAATCACGGGCCAGCTCTTCGCCTGCGCGGACGGGGTAGATCTGGATGCCGTCGGCGTGGGGGTAGCTGCCAAAGCTGCGGATGAGCGGGTAATACTCCAGCTTCTGGTCCAATCGGCTGCGCAGGTTCAGGACACTTCGGTTGACCACTGTGCCGATGCCGCGCACCCGCTCGATGTAACCCGCACGCTCCATCTCGCTCAGCGCATCGCGGATGACGGTGCGGCTGACGCCGAGTTCGGCGGCAAGGTCTACCTCGGCGGGCAGACGGTCGGTCTGTGCATAGCGGCCTGTGCGCAGTTCCTCTAGCAGAGCGCTGACGATGCGGTCGCTGATGACAGCACCACCCAGGCGGCTGGAAGGGGATAAGCTGGAATCTCTCATGGTTCGTTTCCTCCGGTACACGGGCAGGGCGGCCCTGCCTGGACTTCCGAAAAAGCTGTGCCTGAGCACAAAAGCTTTTCCTGCAAATATTATAGCATAAATTGACAATGATTCAAACGGCATTTATACTGGAATCAGCCGGAAAGTATGATTTTATTTTGGAGGGATAGAGCAAGAATGGAAATTCTTCTGCACAAAGTGTGCGGCCGGCCCGAAAGCCGCACCATGACCCTGCGCGCTGCCGGGCCGGAGGATGCCGCCGCCTTTTACGCCTTGCAGAACGAGGTGCGGGCCGCGATGCCTCACCCGGAGCAGTTCGTACCCGACACGCTGGAAAACATCGCCCGCTACCTGAAAGAGGATCTGTGCATCGGCGGGTGGGACGGCGGGCGGCTGGGGGCCTACTTCATCCTGCGGTACTGCGGGCAGGACGCGCACAACTATGCCGCCTTTATGGGCATCCCGCGAGAAGAGTGGGACGGCTGGGCCAACGCCGACAGCGCCATCGTCCACCCCGACTACCGGGGCAACGGTCTGCAGCGGAAGCTGCTGGAAGTGGCGCTTACCCTGCTCCGTCCGGGCATCGTGGGCATCGGGGCCACCGTCAGCCCGGAAAATCAGTACAGCCTGAACAACGCTCTGGCCAGCGGCTTTGAAATCGTCTGCCGCCGGGAGATGTACGGCGGGTATGACAGGTATCTGCTGGCGAAGGCCCTCTCCGTCACCTTCGGTGACACTGCCCGGGTTGCGGCTCCCAGCGTCTGCTTCGCTGCCGCTCGCATCCTTGCTGGCCGCGGCCCCAACAGCTCCTCCCTGTTTCCGCCGCTGGCGGCGGTCGTCGCCGTTGCTCCCGAAGGGAGAGGCACTGGCGTGTCGGTCAAGCCCATGCTGGACGAGTAAAGCTTAATTTGTATCGCAAACAGTAGTGCCCTGCTACCAAGGCTAGCAGCAGCTTGACAAGGAACATGGTTCCGCAGCTGCTGCCCTCTGTAGCAGGGCACTATTTTTTGCGTTATATCAGGCTTCCGGCGGCCAGCTCAGAGTTGACCGGCCTGCCAAAGGCTCTCCCTTTGGGAGAGCTGGCGCGGAGCGCCTGAGAGGGCAAGGACGCTACCAAACAGCTCTTGCACTGCGATCGTATCGCTCTGACAAAGAGCCTGCTTACCGCTGTGCAGCAGCTTTAAGGTTCTCGTTCATCTTATGCCGTACCACCAGCAGGCAGGCCAGATGCACCAGTGTAGTGAGGATCCAGCTGACGGGGTAGCTGAGGTAAAGCATCGTGGTGGTGTGGAACAGCTGGAAGATGGTGGCGATCCAGACGAGGCGGAGCAGGCAGCTGCCCACGAGGCTGACCACCATCGGCAGGACGGAGTAGCCCCGGCCACGCAGACAGCTGGCCAGAACATCCATGCCGCCGCAGAGCAGATAGGTGGTGCAGATGATGTGCATACGGGCCAGACCGGCGGTCACCACGACCTCATCGGAGGAGTAGAAGTGGAGCAGCTGTTCGCCCAGCAGGGAAGCACCGCCGCCCAGCACGAGGCCGGTGACGGTGGCGCAGAGCAGGCAGTTGCGCATGACGCGGTCCAGGTTGTCGTACCGGCGGGCGCCCATGTTCTGGCTCGTGAAGGTGACAGCGGCCTGGGCGAAAGCGTTCATGGCGGTATAGACGAAGCCCTCGAGGTTGGAAGCGGCAGAGTTGCCGGCCACGACGATGGAGCCGAAGGAGTTGACCGCCGACTGGATGACGACGTTGGAGAGGCTGAACACGGTGCTCTGCAGACCGGCAGGCAGGCCGATGCGCAAGATCTGGCCCAGAGCCCCCGCATGGAAGCCCAGATGGCCGAGGTCGAGGTGGAGCGGGCCTTTCTCCTTCACCAGCAGGGCCGTGACCATGCAGGCTGAGACGGTCTGGCTGATGATGGTGGCCAGAGCGACGCCCGCCACACTCATGGAGAAGAGGATGACGAACACGAGGTTCAGCACCACATTGATGACGCCCGCCACGGCCAGACAGAACAGAGGCCGCTTTGTGTCGCCCACGGCGCGCAGGAGGGCCGAGCTGAAGTTGTACAGCATGGTCATGGGCATACCGATGAAGTATATCTTGAGGTAGAGGGTGGACAGGCCGATGACGTCCTCCGGGCAGCTCATCAGCTCCAGCAGGACGCGGGCGGCAAAAAAGCCCACCACGGCCAGCAAGAAGCCGCTGACGAGGCCCAGCGTCACGGAGGTCTGGACGGTGTTGCGGACGCCCTCATCGTCCTTCGCGCCGAAGCAGCGGGCCGCAACGACGTTCGCGCCCAGCGACAGGCCCACGAACAGGTTGACCAGCAGGTTGATGAGCGCACCGTTGGAGCCGACAGCGGCCAGCGCCGTGCTGCCCGCAAAGCGTCCCACGACGACGACATCGGCTGCGTTGAACAGCAGCTGCAGGATGCTGGATGCAGCCAGCGGCAGGGAAAACAGGATGATCTTTTGCAGCATGGGGCCGCTGGTCAAATCGCCTGTCCGGGTATTCTGTGCCATGAAAATACTCTGCCTCCTCAAATATCAGATGGTACTCACGAAAAAACGCGCCGCTCAACAGCGAGCGACGCAGATAGTATTATAATACGGTTTCAGGTAAAATACAAGTGAAATCAAAGCTTTTTCCGTACAAAAATGCACCCCCGCACACAGGGTGCAGGGGCGCGGAGGTACGTTTGCGAAACAGAACGCTTACTTCTGGGGCTTCATGTAGATGTGGTGAGGCAGACCGGCGATGTAGAGCGGGGTCAGCTCAGCCTGGATGAGGGGCCGTGCGTAAGCAAGGAAGTCTTCAGTCATCTGGGTGTGATTCTCGTTCATCCAACTCAGCGGCACCTTCTTCTCGAGATTTGCGACCTCGCTGATGGGGTGCAGCTCAGTGGTACACTGATAGGGGCTGTTGGAGATGCGCTTCAGGGCCACCATCTGGCCGGTGACGCCCTCAAACGCAGCCTTGACAGCAGCACCGCCGACCTGATAGGCCTCGGTGATGTCGGTGCGGCTGGTCAGGTGGCCGGCGCAGCGCTGCAGGGTGGAAAGCTCGATGCAACGGGTCTTGGTGTCCAGATTGCGGGCTACGACGTTGGCCAGATAGCGGGCGGTGCCGGTCAGGGCCTTGTGGCCGAAAGCGTCCACTGCGTGGACATCGTCGGCCAGCTCACAGACATAGCGGCCATCCTCGAGCTTGACGCCCTCAGACACCGCGATGACGATGCTGGGCTTCTTCTCCTGCATCACGCGCACCTTCTCGATGAAGTGCTCCACATTGAAGGGGACTTCGGGCAGGCAGATCATGTCCACGCCCTCGCAGTCGTCGCTCTTGGCCAGTGCGGCGGCGGCGGTCAGCCAGCCGGCGTTGCGGCCCATGATCTCGACGACGGTGACGTACTTGGTGCCGTAGACGGTGGCGTCGCGGATGATCTCCTTCATCACCACGCCGATGTACTTGGCCGCAGAGCCGTAGCCGGGGGTGTGGTCGGTGACCATCAGATCGTTGTCGATGGTCTTGGGCACGCCCATGAAGCGGATGTCGCTCTGGATGCACTCGCCGTACTCAGCCAGCTTGCCGATGGTGTCCATCGAGTCGTTGCCGCCGATGTAGAAGAAGTAGCCGATGTCCAGCTTTTCGAGGATGGCGAAGAGCTTCTTGTACACGGCCTCGTCGGTGTGCCAGTCGGGCAGCTTGTAGCGGCAGCTGCCGAGGAAGCTGGAGGGGGTGCGCTTGAGCAGCTCGATGTCGAGGTCATCGGTCAGCAGGGTGGACAGGTCCACGACCCGCTCCTCCAGCAGACCGGCGACGCCGTTGCACATGCCGTAGACGACGTCCGCGCCGCGGCTCTTGCAGCTCTCGAACACACCAGCCAGACTTGCGTTGATGACAGAGGTTGGGCCGCCGGATTGGCCAACGATTGCATTTTTACCCATGATGATTTCTCCTTTTTTGTTTTTCTGTTTCGGCTTTATAAAATCGTGCAGGAGCACGAAAACAGACGCGGGGAAGGGGAGAAGCGAGTTTCCTTACAGGCAGATGTGGCGGGGTGTACCGTTGACGTAGACAGGGGTGACCTCGTCGAGGATGAGCGGGCGGGCGTATTCCTCGAACGCCGCCGTCACCTGCATCCCGTCGGGGGTGATCCAGTCCAGCGGCACCTTCTTTTCGAGGTTTGCCACCTGCTGGACGTCCACCGCTTCGGTGATGCACTGGTAAGGATACTCGGAAACGCGCTTGAGCGCGATCATTTTGCCCGTCTCACCGGCAAAGGCTGCGGCTGCCGCTGCGCCGCCCACGGCGTAGGCCTCGTTGACATCGGTGCGGCTGGCCAGATGGCTGGCGCAGCGCTGCAGTGTCGAGAACTCGATGGCGCGGCTCTTGCAGTTCAGCTTGTCGTGGATGAGGTCAGACAGATAGCGGCTGGTGCCGCTGAGGATGGCTTTGTGGCCGAAGGCGTCCAGCTGGCCTGCCGTGGACACGAGGTCGCACAGATAGGTGCCGTCGGCGGTCTTGACGCCCTCGCTGGCCGCGATGATGACGTTGGACTTCACCCGCTGCAGCTCATCCACTCTGGCGAGGAACTTGTCCTGGTCAAAGGGAACTTCCGGCAGAAGGATGAGGTCGGGGCCGTCGCTGTCGTCGCCGCCTGCGAGGCAGGCCGCACCGGCCAGCCATCCGGCGTGACGGCCCATGATCTCGGCCACAGTCACGCTGCGGATGTCGTAGACGGAGGAGTCACGGATGACTTCCTTGAGGATGGTGGCGATGTACTTGGCCGCAGAGCCGTAGCCGGGGGTGTGGTCGGTGAGGCAGAGGTCATTATCGATGGTCTTGGGTACACCGATAAAACGCACCGCACTGCCTACCTGTGCGCCGTAGCGGCTGAGCTTGGCGATGGTGTCCATCGAGTCGTTGCCGCCGATGTAGAACACCGCGCAGATGTCGTACTTGTCAAACAGGGTGAACAGCTTGACGTAGGGCGTGGAGTCCGCCTCCGGCTCGGGGAGCTTGTAGCGGCAGCTGCCCAGATAGCTGGACGGCGTGCGCTTGAGCAGCTCGATGCTGAGCCGGTCGTCCAGCAGGACGTTCAGCTCCACGAGTTCCTCTTTCAGCAGTCCCTCGATGCCGTATTTCATGCCGTAGACCTTGTCTGCGCCCAGACTGCAGGCGGCTTTATAGACGCCTGCAAGACTGGAATTGATGACGGCGGTAGGGCCGCCGCTCTGGCCGATGATGACATTCTTGGCCATGAGAACCTCCTTGTACCATTTACCGATAAATTGGACTTCCTGTGCGCCGCAGCACCGCTCCGCGCTGTCCCCGTTTCGCGGTCCGTACACCCTGCACAGTGTACGGACGGGGGAACAGCCAACAATCGATGACTGCAACTCGCACAAAAATTCTGGCAGGTCGTGCAAGCACTTCGAGAAATGTGTGCAAAAACCTGCTCTTCTTCTATTGTAACCGTTTTGCCTGTTGTATGCAAGTCCTAATTGGTTGCAGAGGCAAAAAAATTATGATAAAATAGGTACTGCACAGCTCTGCCGGGCCGGAAAGCGGGGATAACCCGCCGACGCCCGGGCAGACTAAGAGCAGAACCAAACGAAAGCGGGAACACCTTTATGGGCATTTCACACGATTATCATAGCACGGGCCGGAGCCGCAGAGGCGGTCCCGGCGGAGTCATCCGGTTTGCGGGGGCCGTGGCCGGCATCCTGCTGGTGAGCTTCGCCATTACGGCCATCCTTGAGCATGGACAGGCACAGCCCGAAGAGCTGCCCACCGTGACGGCCAACGGCACGGCGCAGAATATTCTGGCCCCGCTGCCCATGCAGGGCGCGGCGGACAGCACCACCGACAGCGCCGTCAGCGGCGGGGAGAACGCAGCGGCAGATGGCACGCCCGCCGTGACCCTCGAGCAGTTCGGCCCGGCCCGTCAGACGGCGGGAGCCTACAGCGTCAAAGCCTACGACAGCAGCGTCATCCGCCAGCCTGCCAACGGTCAGGTCGATTTGAGCTACTTCTCCGATGCCGCCTTCCTCGGTGACAGCCTGACGGTGGGCTTCTCCGACTATAAGATCAACCTCGGCGGAGCACTCATCTGCGGCTACACCGGCGTCGGTCCGGACGCCATCGTCAACCGCAGCGCCGTCAAGAGCAGTGTGCGGGGCGAGGAAGTCGCGCTGGACGTGCTGGCCGCTGCTCAGCCCAAGAAGCTGTATATCCTTCTGGGTACCAACACCCTGACCACCGTGGGCGCGGCAGACCGCTTCCTCGCTTACTACGGCCAGATGCTGGATGTGCTGCGCCAGACGCTGGGGGAGGACTGCGTCATCTATGTTGAGTCCATCCCGCCCGTCCGCCCCGAGGCCGCAGCGGAAAAGCCGGGCCTTGCCTCGGACATCATCCGCTCGGTGAATGAGCAGCTGGCCCTGCTGGCCGCAGATAAGGGCTGTGTCTACCTCGATTTGTGGGAGACGCTGGCCGATGGCGAGGGTAACCTGAAAGAGGTGCTGGCTGCGCCGGACGGCGTCCACTTCTCGGCGGGCAACGGCTACGGCGCGTGGGTCACTTACCTGCGCAACCACGCCAAGTATTCTGCCGATAATGCATGGACACCCGGCAGTGCCTACGCAGGCTGAAATTTCAAAAATACAACGGCAAATGCCCTGAATCGCAGGATCCAGGGCATTTTTGCTGCAAAAAATCTCAAAAGAGAGTTTTATCGGACAGATGATTTGTAAAATAGGAGGCAGAAGAGAGCACGGCCAGAGGAAAGGACGGTAAAAATGCAGTACCTGTTTGTGACGCTCATGTGGAATGCCCGGGCCGAAATGCCCGTGCCAGGCGATATTTTGGCGGTCTGCTGTCAGTCTTACAGCCCGAATGGAATGACGCGGTACGGACGCTACACCCATCTGGACGACATGAGCGCCCTGACGCAGTGGACAAAAGATGCTGTTTACCACAACATCACGGTACTGGAAACAGCAAAGCCGCGAAAAGAGATTTTGAATACGGTAGCGGAGACCTTTCCGGCCTATGACGTTCTGGTCCTGTGGAGCCGGAAAGAGTATGAGCTGTTCCGGCAGGCGATGCATGACTGCGGACATCGCCTCTGTACGGCGAAAGTCATTCTGCTGGAAGAACTGCTGGGAGCAGTCGTCCGCCCCGGAAAGAGGGGCCGGGTGCCTTTTCAGCAGGTGCTGAGGGCGTTTCATGTCCAGACGACCCGGGAGACGTTTTACCAGCCGAAATACCGGGCGGGCTTTCTGCTTGAGTTGTGGGACAGGGTGAGCCAGCTTGCGGCGCAGAGCGAGGAGTGGACGCAGACAGAACTCTGCCTTAACCCCAGGACAAACACCGTCCACCTGCCGGGATGCAGTCATCTCGGCCTGACGGGCGGACAGCCCTGTACGCCGCAGGTACTTCTGGAAGGGGCCGCTCTCTGCAGAGACTGCCAAAAGAAGAAGGCGCTGTATCTCTGGGAGATGGAACGGCTGCATGCAGTGAAGTTCCAGCCTCACACAGGTGCTCTGGGGACGCCGCAGAATTATCCGCCGGCACCGAAGCTGTTCTACCGGGAGGGCGACCCGCAAAAGCTTTACCATGACCGTGCCTGCCCCTGCTGCAAACCGTTCCGGGAGGGGCCGGACTATCTGCAGTGGAAGCCGCTTTTCGGGAGAGCCGATGCGGCGGCCCTCGGCCTGACGGCCTGCGACCGGTGTTCACCGCTGGGCATCCGGTATGGGCAGACCCGGACGCAGATAGAGTCCTTCTGCAGCCAGAGAGGGATGCAGTGTGTGCTGCGGGATGGCGAGATCGACGTCACGACGTCCATCGGCGGGTGGCGGCTCGTCTGGAAGGGAAAAGATAAGATCTGGCTCTATCACAAGAACACCCATAGGAGCCATCTGACTGAGAGTGAGGACATCCCCGGCTATCACAGTCAGGCCATTCACAAGAAGACCATCATGGAGTATTTGGAATACATCGTCCAGCACGACCTTTACCGGAAAAACAGTCCGCTCCCGGAGACGGGGAGTATCCCTGCCGCAAAACCGCCGGAGCCGACCCATCGGGGACACGGCCATCACCGGGACGCAAAGGGGGCAAAGCATTTCCAAAAGCACAAGACGAACAAGGTGAAGGTGAGCTCACTGGAAGAACTGCAGGCGCTGGCCCGGCAGAAAATGACCGGAGAAGAGGAATAAAGACAAACAAAAATCCCGCCCTTTGCACATAGAGTGCAGAGGACGGGACATTTTGTTTTTATGGAGAAGAGCAGAGGAACGAATTACTTCATCTTGCTCTTGGCCTTCATGCGCTGCTCGTGGTTGAGGATCTGCTTGCGGATGCGCAGGTTCTCGGGAGTGACCTCCAGCAGCTCGTCCTGAGCAAGGAACTCGAGGCAGCCCTCGAGGCTCAGCTTGCTGATGGGGATGAGGCGCAGAGCGTCGTCAGAGCCGGAAGCACGGGTATTGGTCAGGTGCTTGGTCTTGCAGACGTTGACATCGACGTCCTCGCCGGAAGCGGTGTAGCCGATGACCATGCCCTCGTAGACCTTCTCGCCGGCGCCCACCAGCAGAGTGCCGCGCTGCTGAGCGTTGAACAGGCCGTAGGTGACGGCCTCGCCGGTCTCAAAGCTGACCAGAGAACCGGTGGAGCGGTTGGCGATCATGCCAGCCCAGACATCGTAGCCGTCAAAGATCTGGTTGATGATGCCCTCGCCGTGGGTATCGGTCAGGAACTGGTTGCGGTAGCCGAACAGGCCGCGGCTGGGCATACGGAACTCCAGACGCACACGGTCGGAACCCAGAGACTCCATCTGCTGCAGGATGGCCTTGCGCTGGCCCAGACCGGTCATGACAGCACCCTGATACTGAGTGGGGACGTCGATGACGACGTGCTCCATAGGCTCGTAGGTCTTGCCGTCGATGACCTTGGTCAGAACGTGCGGGGGAGAGACCTGCAGCTCATAGCCTTCGCGGCGCATGGTCTCGATGAGGATGGACAGATGCATCTCACCACGGCCCATGACACGGAAGGAATCGGTGGTGGCGGAATCCTCCACCTTCAGAGCGACGTCCTTCAGCAGCTCTTTCTGCAGACGGTCACGGATCTGGCGGCTGGTGACATACTTGCCCTCACGGCCGGCCAGCGGGCTGTCGTTGACGGAGAAGGTCATCTCGACGGTGGGGTCGTTGATCTTCACGAAGGGCAGCGGCTCGATATTGGAGGGGCTGCACAGGGTGTTGCCGATGGTGACGTCGGGCAGACCAGAGAAAGCCACGATGTCGCCTGCGGTGATGTTGTCGCAGGGCTGACGGCCATTGGCCTGGAAGTCATACAGCTTGGTCAGACGGCCGCGCATCTTGAGGTCGGGGTTGTGCCAGTCGCACACGACCACTTCCTCGCCCACCTTGGCGACGCCGTTCTGGATGCGGCCGATGCCGATGCGGCCAACGAACTCATTGTAGTCCACAGAGGACACCAGCATCTGGAAGGGAGCCTCGGGGTCGCCCTCGGGCGGCTTGATGGTGCTCAGCAGGGTGTCGAACAGGGGAACCAGGTCAGTGCCGGGTACATCGGGGTCAAGGCTTGCAGTGCCATCACGGCCACAGCAGAACAGCATGGGGCAGTCCAGCTGCTCGTCGGTAGCACCCAGATCCATCAGCAGGTAGAGGACCTCGTCGATGACTTCCTTGATGCGGGCATCGGGACGGTCGATCTTGTTGATGGCGACAACAAGGCTCAGATTCTGCTGCAGAGCCTTCTGCAGCACGAAACGGGTCTGGGGCATGCAGCCCTCAGCAGCGTCCACCAGCAGCAGAACGCCGTTGACCATCTTCAGCACGCGCTCGACCTCGCCGCCGAAGTCGGCGTGGCCCGGGGTATCGACGATATTGATCTTGACGCCCTTGTAGGTGCAGGAGCAGTTCTTGGCCAGAATGGTGATGCCGCGCTCACGCTCGATGTCACCGCTGTCCATGACACGCTCTGCCACAGCCTGATTGTCGCGGAAAGCGCCGCTCTGGCGCAGCAGGGCGTCCACCAGCGTGGTCTTGCCGTGGTCAACGTGAGCGATGATAGCGACATTGCGCAAATCGTTACGAACCATAAAATACAACCTCTCTATTTTGAATCTCAGTAGAAGTTACGTCATACAATTTAAGTTTATATCATCCGGGGGTGGTTTGTCAAGATTGTATAAAAAATTTTTGATGGATTCGGCGTTTTGCCCGAGAATCGGCTATCGATTTGGGCGGCATTACAACGCGAAACGTGATATACTTAATGTACCAAAGTTGGATAATCTCGTTGGAGGTGTGTCTATGAAACTGACGTTTTTGGGTGCCAACCACGAAGTGACCGGCAGCTGTACCCTCTTGGAAGCGGCGGGACAGCGCTACCTCATCGACTGTGGTATGGAACAGGGCAAGGATGTCTATGAGAACCAACCCATCCCCGTTGCGCCGGGCGAGATCGACGGCGTGCTGGCCACCCATGCCCATATCGACCACACGGGCCTTCTGCCTCTTCTGGTGCGCAACGGCTTCCGGGGCAGGATCTATGCAACCAGGCCCACGGCAGAACTGTGCAGCATCATGCTGCGCGACTCGGCGCACATCCAGGAATTCGAAGCCGAGTGGAAGAACCGCAAAGGCCAGCGCTCCGGCGCAGAGCCTGTGGAACCCATGTACACCATTCAGGACGCCGAGGCAGCCATCGCGCTGTTCCGGGGCTATGATTACAATAAAGAGATCGAGCTTGCGCCCGGCATCGTCATCCGCTTTGTGGATGTGGGCCATCTGCTGGGCTCGTCCAGCATCGAGATATGGGTGACGGAGAACGGCGCGACCACAAAGCTGGTCTTCTCCGGCGACATCGGCAACCACGACCAGCCTATCATCAAAGACCCCACGTATCTGAAAGACGCAGATTATGTCTTTATGGAGTCCACCTACGGTGACCGCAGCCACGGCCCGCGGCCCGACTATGTGGCAGAGCTGGCGAAGATCCTGCAGCGCACCTTCGACCGCGGCGGCAATGTGGTCATCCCGAGCTTTGCAGTGGGCCGCACTCAGGAACTGCTCTACTTCATCCGCGAGATAAAGGAAAAGAATCTGGTCACCGGCCACGGCTGTTTCCCGGTGTACATCGACAGCCCGCTGGCCATCGAGGCCACCCGCATCTTCAAGGACACCGATTCCTCCTGCTTTGATGAAGAGACCAACGCCCTGCTGGCAAAGGGCATCGACCCCATCCAGTTCCCGGGCCTGAAGGTCAGCGTCACCAGCGATGAGTCCCGTGCCATCAACACCGACCCCGTGCCGAAGGTCATCATCTCGGCCAGCGGCATGTGCGAAGCGGGCCGTATCCGCCACCACCTCAAGCATAACCTCTGGAGGAAGGAATGCACCGTCCTCTTTGTGGGCTATCAGGCCGTGAACACGCTGGGCCGCTCTCTGCTGGAAGGTGCGGACAACGTGAAGCTCTTCGGCGAATCCATCGAGGTGCAGGCGGAGATCTGCCAGCTCACCGGCCTTTCGGGCCACGCCGACAGGGAGGGCCTGCTGAAGTGGGTCAACTCCTTTGAGCCGAAGCCCAAGCGGGTGTTCATCATCCACGGCGAGGATGAGGTGGAGAACATCTTTGCCCAGACCCTCACTGAGCAGGGCTTCAACGCCAGCGCACCTTATAATGGTGAGCAGTGGGCCATCGGTGCCGAGGGCGCAGTCTGCCTGAAGGAAGGCACCCGTATCCGCATCGAGCACCACGTCAGCGAGGGTGCAGCCCGTGCAGCTACCGTCTTCCAGCGCCTGCTCAATGCCGGCAAGCGTTTGCTGCGAGTCATCGAGCACAACGAGGACGGTGCCAACAAGGACCTCGCCAAGTTCGCCGACCAGATCAACGCTCTCTGTGACAAGTGGGACAGATGAGGCAAACATCCCGGCGGCATAGCTGCTCCGAAAACATCGTTCTGAAATAAAATGATGTAAAACCGACCCGAGTTCGTGTATCCTCACACGGCTCGGGTCGGTTCTTTTTTTGTGTCCAAAAGAGGAAAACACAGTTTTCTGTGCGCTTTTGCACAAGTTTCCGACTATTTCATGAGAATCGTTGACTTTGAATGTGCAAAATGCTACCATATGGCACAAGAAAAGACAAATACTACGAAATAAAGTTGTTTCATGGGCGCAGAGGCCGGCATCTGTGCTGGAAACGGCTCGAAGTTTTTGTCTGCGTGCGGATGGTATCGGCAGAAGCCTCCGCACAGGAAATGACTGCCGAAAAAGGAGGTCTCAATGATAGAATACAAGCTTTCTCTTGCGTCGTCCGGCGCGGTAAAAGCACCGGGTTATGAGGATATGCTGCGGTTTGGCTACAACAAGAACTGCGGCATCTATCGGCTGAGGGTGACTGCCGCCGACGAGTGGAAGGGGATGAAGCTCCGGGTGTTCTGGCATACGCCGGAGGGTGACCCGCCTGCATCACTGGTAGAGAACGGTGTGGTGGAGGTGCCTGCCTTCGTCACGGCTGTGTCCGGCGAGGGCCGCATCACCTTCGAAGGCTCCGACGGCACCCGGACCATCACCAGCGCTGATATGCGTTACCGCGTGGCGGCAAATTCCGGCACCGAAGACGGTACTATGCCGCCGCTGGGTACGCCTGCGTGGCAGCAGCTGGTGGGCCGGGTGGAAGAAGTCGGTGCAGACGCCCGGAAAAGTGCCGAACAGGCCCGGAAGTCGATGAAACAGGCCGAAAGCGAAAAAAGCGCAGCGGCCGGTAGTGCTGCAGCGGCGGCGAAAAAACTGAAAGAGCTTCAGGATGGCATCGCTGCGGGAGATTTCAAGGGCGAAAAGGGTGATACAGGCGCGAGAGGTCCGCAGGGAAATACCGGACCTCAGGGGCCTAAAGGTGAAAAAGGCGACATCGGCTCGACAGGCCCCACTGGTGCAACAGGTCCACAAGGTCCAAAGGGCGAGACTGGCCCGCAGGGTCCGAAGGGCGACAAAGGCGACACCGGTCCACAGGGTCCTGTAGGCGCGACCGGCCCTCAGGGACCGAAAGGCGAGACAGGCCCGGCGGGCAAAGAAACGAAGGTGGACACCACCCTCAAAGTCTCCGGCGCAGCTGCCGACGCCAAAGCCACCGGCGACGCGCTGGCGGGTAAAGCTGCCGCCAGCCATACCCACAACTACGCTGGTTCGTCCAGCGCGGGCGGTGCGGCAAACTCAGCCAACAAACTGAACAAGAACGCGGGTTCTGCTACGCAGGGCGTATACTTCAAGGATGGTGTGCCGGTCGCTATGACCTGCACGCTGGGCAAGAGTGTGCCTGCGGATGCAAAGTTCACGGACACCAACACCTGGCGCGGCGTGCAGGACAACCTGACCAGCACGGCCACCGACCAGAGTCTGAGCGCAAATCAGGGCAAGGTGCTGAAAGGCCTCGTGGACGGCAAGGCGGCGTCCAGCCACACCCACGATGACCGGTATTACACCGAGAGCGAGATGAACACCAAGCTGAATGGCAAGGCGAACGCAAGCCATACCCATGACGACCGGTACTACACCGAGAGCGAGATGAACACCAAACTCAACGGCAAAGCCAACAGTTCCCACACCCACAACTACGCCGGTTCCGGCTCTGCGGGCGGCACGGCCAACTCGGTCAACGGCCTGACTTTTGCCGCCCAGACCACCGACCCGGGCGCAGGAAGCAGCCTTGCCACCAACAAGGTGCTCATCGTGTACGTGTAAAGGAGACCGGATATGGCAAAAGCAGTTTATGTGGGCGTTGACAGCAAAGCCCGCAAGATGAGAAAAGCCTACGTCGGCATCGGCGGTAAGGCCCGCAAGGTCAAGAAGATGTACATCGGTGTCGGAGGCAAGGCGAGGCTGTGCTACAGTGCGGAGGCTGACAAATTTGGCATGGCAGCATCGCTGAGCAAGGCTAGAAGTCTGCTTGCCGGAACGACAGTTGGCGGATATGCCCTGTTCGGAGGCGGCGGTTATGATAGCGACGCCAAAAAAGGCGAGGCCATAATGGACGCATACAACGCATCTCTCACCCGGACGACTGCAGCTTCTTTAAGCGTGGCAAGGCAAGGATTGACGGCGATAACGCTGGGGAATCACGCACTATTCGTCGGTGGACGAAGCGGAAACACGTCCTTTGGCACGGTGGATGTCTACGATGCATCTCTTACCCGGACGACCGCTACAGAGCTGAGTATTGCCCGATATGACAGTGCCGCAGCAGTTGTAGACTCCTATGCGCTTTTTGCTGGCGGCAGAAGGAATAATGGCTTATTTACAATGTCGCAGTCCGCCGTAGATGCATACAACACGTCTCTCACCCGGACGACTGCAACTCCGCTGCCCAGTAATGCATACGCCTGTGCAGGAGGCACAGTCGGAGGTTATGCAGTGTTTAGCGGCGGCAGCAGCATGAACTCGGATTCGACTCTTGTTGAAACCATTGGGGCTATGGAGATAGTGCGCGCATATGATTCGTCTCTTACGTCCAGTCAGGCCGCGCCCTTGAGTTGCCCCAGAGCAGTCCATTCCGCCGCAACCATCGGGAATCATCTTCTTTTTGCAGGAGGATACAACAGCACTACGGGAAAATACCTCTCCACAGTAGAATCGTACGACGCCTCGCTGACCCGAAGCACTGCCGTCGAATTGAGCAGCGCAAAGAACGGCCTGGCCTCGGCCACAGTGGGCGAATACGCAATGTTTGCAGGTGGCTATAAAGGCGACAGCGATGCAGCCTATGTGGCAACGGTGGATGCATACAACACCGCGTTAACCAAGACGACTATGCCAGACTTGAGTGTCGGACGGTATGGCCTTGCATCTGCTGTAATTGGAGATTATGCGCTGTTCGCAGGCGGTATCTCAAAAATCCAGGGCCCGGCATACAAATATCAGGATGTCGTCGATGTCTATTCGGCGTAATGAAAGGAGAAATCAAAATGGCACGATACAAAATTTACGACAACACATCCGACGTCATCACCCCGGTGGGCGAGAAGCTCACCGCTGAGCAGTGGCTGGACCGTTACCAGTGGGGCCGCTACACCAAGATGATCGTGGGCGGCGGCATCATCAACGGCAGCGTCGCGCTGGTCTTCGACGATGCGGTGGAGCATTACCGCAAGGCGGGCTGTGATTTCAGCAGCTGCACCACCGACGAGGACTATCTGGCCGCCATCGAGGCCTTTGAGGATAACCCGCCCATGGCAGACGCCGGCGTCTCCGACCAGACCCGCATTGCGGACGCTCTGGAAGACATGGTGGCGCTGAGCCTGCCGGATGATACCACCAACACCACCGAAGAATGAGAAAGGAGAACGAAGTTATGAGCAACAAGGAAAAACTGACCGAGCGCTGGACGCAGGGCCGCATCTCTGAGGCGATGCTGCGGGTGTATGTCCGCAAGGGCATTATCACCAAGGCGGATTTCGAGGAGATCTGCGGGAAGAAGTACTAAACAAAAAGCAGCCGCTCGAATGAGTGGCTGCTCCGGAAATGAAAATTATTTATCTCTGTAGTGGGAACCGCACTGGACGATTTTGACTACATTTCCATCAATTCGGTAAACGATACGGTTTGCATCGTCGATACGGCGGCTCCAATAGCTGGACAAGTCTCCGCTGAGGCGCTCGGGCTTGCCGATGCCTTCATAACTGTTTCGGTCAATGTCCTTCAGGAGCTGCAGGATGCGCTTGAGCACCTTGCGGTCCTGCGTTGTCCAGTATTCAAAATCTTCCCATGCTTCCTCTGTCCACGCCTTAATCATCCAAATCGACCTCGTGGATGGTGCCGCCGGTCGCTTCCATCTCCGCGATGGACTTACGCAGACGAGCCTGGTTCTGCTCAGAGTAGAACGGGTCCACCGAAAGCTCGAAAGGCAGGCGCTGTTCACGGGTCATCTTCTTGGCCAGCATGGTGACAGCAGTGGACATGGACATCCCAAGTTCATTGCAGATGTGGTCGAAATTGTTTTTCAAATCATTATCCATACGGATGCTGACAGTGGTCTGTGCCATAGTATCACGCTCCTTCTGAATACAATGTAGCACATATGCGATACAATGTCAATCAACAAAGCGAAAAGAAAGGATGAAGAAATTGGCAATCAGAGAATATTCCATGACCCGCGACTCCACCCGGCAGCTCTCGCCCAGCTTCCGCGTCCGCGAGTTCGCCTGCAAGGGCAGCGACGTCGTCCTCATCGACGACGAGCTGGTGGTGCTGCTGCAGTGCATCCGGGAACACTTCGGTAAGCCGGTACATATCACCAGCGGCTACCGCACCGCTGAGCACAATGCCGCCGTGGGCGGCAGCAAGTCGAGCCAGCACCTGCTGGGCCGGGCAGCGGACTTCTACGTCGAAGGTGTGCCGGTAGCGACAGTCGCCGCCTATGTCGAGACTCTGCTGCCCGGGCGCGGCGGCATCGGGCGGTACCCGAAGGACGCAAAGCATCCCAAGCGCATGACCGGCTGGGTACATATCGACACCCGGACGAATAAGTCCAGATGGAAGGGGTGAGACCGATGGAGACTGTTCTCGCAGCGCTTATCACTGGGGCCGTGACTCTCATCGGCGTACTCATCGCCAACAGCCGCAGCCAGGCTGTCACGGACACCAAGCTTGAGGAGTTGACCCGCGAGGTGCGGGCGCACAACAACTTCGCCCAGCGCGTCCCCGTGCTGGAAGAGCAGATGAAGGTGGCAAACCACCGCATCGCCGATTTAGAAGCAAACGAACATACAAGAGAAAGGAATTAAGCTATGAACGCACATATCATTACCAACCGCACTGTCTCTGCCGGTACTCTGACCCGTACCGCAGCGCTGGGCCTCGCCCTGACAAATCAGCTGCTCAGCGCAGCGGGCAAGTCTGTACTGCCCATCGACAACGCCCAGCTCGAGCAGATGATCTGCACCGGCTTCACCGTCGGTGCAGCACTGGCCGCATGGTGGAAGAACAACAGCTTCACCCCTGAGGCCATCGAGGCGGATGCATTTATGGCAAGGATGAAAAAGAGAGTGCGGTGAGAGCTGTATAGTCTAATAATGCCTCCTTCAAAATTTTTTCGAAGGGGGCATTATTATATGGTATGGAAAAGAAATGAGGTAATGAAGCAAGAAAACCGCCTGGATTCTGACGAATCTAGGCGGTTTTTGGTGGAGCGGGCAATGGGAATCGAACCCACCTCCTCAGCTTGGAAGGCTGATATACTAGCCGATGTACGATGCCCGCATTTACGAACGATATTATAGCATGTTCCGGCGCAAATGTCCAGCCCAATTTTTGTGTGTTCCTTAAAGCACCGGAAAAGAATTCCGGAACGGCCTTGCTTTTCCATACGGCTCTGCTACAATAGAAAAGAATGGAGGGAGAGAGGATGGAGCCGGAAGCAGAGATCATTCGTGCGCAGCTGTTTGCCTTGCAGGATGAAGCATACCGCACCTTTCACAGTGCGTTGATGCCCACCGTGCCGCCGGAAACGGTGATCGGCGTGCGCGTTCCGGCTCTGCGCAGGCTGGCAAAACAGCTCGCGGGCACAGCGCAGGCAGAAGTGTTTTTACAGGCCCTGCCGCATGGATACTACGAAGAGAACAACCTCCACGCGTTCCTGATCGAGCTCATCCGGGACTACGACAGGGCGCTGGCTGAAACGGAAGCGTTCCTGCCCTACATCAACAACTGGGCCACCTGCGACTGCTTCTGTCCCAAAGCGTTTGCAAAGCACAAGAAGGAGCTGCTGGTGCCCATTCGCCGCTGGCTGGATTCGGGTGAGGCATACACCGTGCGCTATGGCATGGAGATGCTGATGCGCTATTATCTGGATGATGCATTCCGGCCGGAATATCTGGAATGGGTGGCCGATGTGCGCAGCACGGAATACTATATCAATATGATGCGGGCATGGTATTTTGCCACGGCACTGGCAAAGCAGCCGGATGCCGCGCTGCCGTGGCTCACAGAAAAGCGGCTGGATCTGTGGACCCACAACAAAGCCATCCAGAAAGCGGTGGAAAGCCGCCGCATTCCGCCCGGAATGAAGCAGCTGCTGCGCGGTCTGCGCAGCCGTTCATAAAAGCTTCCGGATTTCCGCGCAGATTTCCTGTTTACTTTATTCAGGTTTTATTGTAAAATATACTTGAATAACAATGCCGGGCATAGACCCGACGGAATATAAACAGGTGGTGTTTGGATTATGGCATTGAAATATCAGCGTATCCTGCTTAAGATCAGCGGCGAAGCACTGGGCGGCGAAAAAGGCACGGGCTTTGATGAGCCCACCATGGACGCCATCTGCGGCGGCGTGAAGAAAGCCCATGAGCTGGGCGTGCAGATCGGCATTGTGGTTGGCGGCGGCAACTTCTGGCGCGGCCGTTCCAGCGGCAAGATGGAGCGTACGCTGGCCGATAAGATCGGTATGCTGGCAACGGTGATGAACGCCCTGGCTGTCTCCGACAAGCTGGAGCAGCTGGGTGTGCCGACCGAGGTGTTCACCTCCATCACCATGCCGCAGGTGGCCCCGGCCTTCACCCGCAAGGAAGCTCTCCACGCAATGGAAGAGGGCAAGATCGCCATCTTCGGCGGCGGTACGGGCAACCCCTTCTTCTCCACCGATACGACCACTGCTCTGCGCGCCGTTGAGGTGAGTGCAGACATCATGTTCAAGGCCACGATGGTGGACGGCGTCTATGACAAGGATCCCCATAAGTACCCCGATGCCAAGAAGTACGAGACCCTTACCTTTACCAAGGTGCTGGAAGACCGTCTGGCTGTTATGGACGGCACTGCCGCCACCCTCTGCCGGGACAACAAGCTCCCCATCCTCGTGTTCGACCTGGCCGACCCCGACAACATCGCCCGCGCTGTGCAGGGTGAGAACGTGGGTACGCTGGTCTACGAGGGCTGAGCATACTGCCCCGCTTCCGACAATAGAATATGCCAGACGCCTTTTCGCGGCTGGTGAGAATTGATAACAAACAGGAGACAAGGACAATGAGCAGCAACACCAAGGCATTCGAAGACAAGATGAAGAGCGCAGTCGAGCATCTGGAGCGCGAGCTGAAGACCGTGCGCGCAGGCCGTGCCAACCCCGGCGTTCTGGACAAGGTGACCGTGGATTACTATGGTTCGCCCACGCCCATCCAGCAGGTGGCTTCTGTGGCTGTCAGCGAGGCCCGCACCCTGACCATCACCCCGTGGGACCGCACTCTGCTGCGCGCCATCAGCAAGGCCATCCTGGCCAGCGATGTGGGCATCAACCCCATTGATGACGGCCAGACCATCCGTCTGAACTTCCCGGCTCCCACCGAGGAGCGCCGCAAGCAGCTGGCCAAGGAAGTCTCCAAGATGGGCGAGGAGGCAAAGGTCGCTGTCCGCAATGTCCGCCGCGACGCTATGGACAAGGCCAAGGCCATGAAGAAGGCTGGCGAACTGACCGAGGACACCCAGAAGACCATGGAAGAGGACGTCCAGAAGCTGACCGACAAGTACGTGAAGAATATCGACGCTGCTGTGGAAGAAAAGCAGAAGGAGATCATGTCCGTCTGATTCTGACTGCAAGCAAGCAGGGAGGTGCCGTGCGCTGAAAGAAGGTGCGCGGCACTTTTTGCCAGACTGAAAATAGAGGAATAAGATCATGGAACATCCAAAGGATTTTGCAAAGGGGCTGTCCATCGGCATCATCATGGACGGCAATGGCCGCTGGGCCAAGAGCCGCGGCCTGCCCCGCACCGCCGGCCACAAAAAGGGCGCACAGGTCTTTCAGGACATTGCGAACTACTGCGATGAGCTGGGTGTGGAGTCGGTGTATTTCTACGCATTCTCGACCGAAAACTGGAAGCGTCCCGCCGAAGAAGTGGGTGCTATCATGCGGCTGTTCGGCGAGTACCTCATCAAGGGCTTCGACTACAAGAACCGGAACATCCGCATCTGCTTCATGGGCGACCGCACTGCGCTGGACCCCAAGCTGCAAAAGCTGATGAACGAGCTGGAGACCGACTCGGCTTCCAAGACCGGTCTGACCGTCAACGTCGCCGTCAACTACGGTGGACGGCCTGAGATCGTCCGGGCGGCCCAGAGTCTTGCGGCCAAGGTGGCTGCGGGCGAGATGAAGCCCGAGGACATCACGGAAGAGGCTCTTTCGGCCCAAATGTACACCGCCGGCCAGAAAGACCCCGACTTCATCCTCCGCCCCAGCGGAGAAAAGCGGCTCTCCAACTTCATGCTCTGGCAGGCAGCCTACTCGGAGCTGGTGGAGATGGACGTTCTGTGGCCTGATTTCACCCGTGATGACCTCGATGCCGCCATCATGGAGTTCAACCGGCGCTCCCGCCGCTTCGGCGGACTTTGAGCGCAGCAAACGATACGCAAGATGCCGCGCGGCGTGCGCGGCCCCCGGAGAGCGTCCGGTATTTCCTCAGGCGCTGACGCTGCAGACCCTGCCAGAGCAGGGGAGCGGCTCCCGGACGAAACAAAGGAGAACATGAAACTATGAAAACACGAATCATCACAGCCGTGGTGGGCCTGATCGTTCTGGCAGGCGTCCTGTTCACCTTCGATACGCTGGTGTTCAATCTGGTCATCGCGGCCATCACCCTCATCGCCCTGCATGAAATTTACTCTGCGCTGGGTTTTGAAAAGCAGGACTGGCCGCTGCTGGCCGTTCTGGTACCCTACACACTGCTCATTATGCTGTCGAGCTACAGCGTCTGCCGGGCGATGGTGATGCCCGCTTCCTTCCTCGTGGTGCTGTTCTATGCCATCTACCTTGTAGTGCGCAACGGCGTCATCAGCTACCAGAAAGCCAGCGGCCTCGCCATGTTTTCGGGCATCGTGATCTTCTGCTTCTACTCGTTCATCCGGCTCAAGGAGATGCTGCCGGTGGAGGAATATGGCTACGACGCCATCTTCTTCATCCTGCTCATCCTCTGCTTCGCCTGGGGCGGCGATACCTGCGCCTACTTCGCGGGCCGCGCCTTTGGCAAGCATAAGCTCTGCCCGGTGGTCAGCCCCAAAAAGACGGTGGAGGGCGCTGTAGGCGGCGTGCTGGGTACTATGGTATTTGGTGTGCTGGTCACGGTCATCTACTCCATCGCAGCAGACCGGATGGAAGAGTTCACCCGCTCCAATATTGGTGTATCCATGTATGTCATCATTGCGCTGCTGGCCTGTGTGGCTGCGGTGCTGGGCATCTACGGCGACCTGTTCGCCAGCGTGGTCAAGCGCCAGTGCGGCATCAAGGACTACGGCACCATCTTCCCGGGCCACGGCGGCATCCTTGACCGCTTTGACAGCGTGATGTTCATCGCGCCCTTCGTCACGATGGTGGTCATCGCAGCATTCTACGATTAAAATCAGCAGGAGGTAGATTCTTTATGGCTAAGAAAATCACGCTGCTGGGTTCTACCGGCTCCATCGGCACCCAGAGCCTTGACGTCATCCGTGCTCAAGGGTATGAGGTGTTCGGCCTGTCGGCCCACAGCCAGACGGATAAAATTTTGCAGCAGATAGAAGAATTCCACCCGAAATACGTCTGCATGACCAGTGAGGCCGGTGCCGAAAAGCTTTCGGCTGCGCTGGCAGGCCGCGCCGATGCACCCAAGCTCCTGACCGGCCCGGAGGGCCTCAAGACCCTCGCCGCAATGGACGGCCCGGACGTGGTGCTGAACAGCGTGGTGGGCATCGCTGGCCTCGGCGCAAGCCTTGCCGCCATCGAGAGCGGCCATGACCTCGCCCTCGCCAACAAGGAAAGCCTTGTCACCGGCGGCCATCTTGTCACTCAGGCCGTGGCGAAGCACGGCGTCAAGCTGCTGCCTGTGGACAGTGAGCACTCGGCCATCTTCCAGTGCCTGCAAGATAAGGAGAGCGCCAAGAGCCTGACCAAAATTCTGCTGACGGCCTCCGGCGGCCCCTTCTTCGGCATGAAGACCGAAGAGCTGCGGGGCAAGACCAAGGCCGATGCCCTCAAGCATCCCAACTGGAACATGGGTGCAAAGATCACCATCGACAGTGCCACTCTGATGAACAAGGGCCTCGAGCTCATTGAGGCTGTGTGGCTGTTCGGTCTGCCTCCGGAGAAAATTCAAATCGTTGTCCAGCGCCAGAGCATTGTCCACTCGGCGGTGCAGTACAGCGACAACTCCATCATCGCCCAGCTGGGTGTGCCGGATATGCGCATCCCCATCCAGTATGCGCTGACCTATCCGGCCCGTGTGCCGGGCGTCGTGCCGGAGCTGGACTTCACCACCCTCAAACTGCTGACCTTCGATGTGGCCGACGAGGAGACTTTCCGCTGCCTCGCCGCCTGCAAGAAGGCCATCAAGAAGGGCGGTCTCGGCCCCTGCGCCGCCAACGGTGCCAACGAGGAGGCCGTCAAGCTCTTCCTTGAGGATAAGATCGGCTTCCTCGACATCGGCCGTCTGGTGGAGGCTGTCGTGGACAGCGACAGCTTCGGCGGCGACTACAGCCTCGCGGATGTGTATGAGTGTGACCGTATGGCCCGTGCATTCGTGAGAGCACACCTGTAATATAGGAGAAATAATGTCAGTTTTCATCACCTTTGTTGCTGCGCTGCTCATCTTCGGCGCGGTCATCGCCATCCACGAGTTCGGCCATTTTGCAGTGGCAAAGCTCTGCGGGGTCCAGGTCAACGAGTTTTCCATTGGCATGGGTCCGACCCTCATCAAGACCTATCGCAAAGGCACGCAGTATACCCTGCGGCTCCTGCCCGTAGGCGGCTTTGTGGCGCTGGAAGGGGAGGAGAGCCCCGAGAGCGAGCAGGCCGAGGGTGGAAGCGGGGACGATGACGGCCCGGACATCCCGCCGGAGGTGCTGGCGCAGCGGACAGGCAAGCCGCTGAACGAGGCGGCTGTCTGGCAGCGGATGCTGGTGATGGCGGCAGGCGCGGTGATGAACTTCGTGCTGGGCTTCGTGGTGCTGCTGCTCCTCATCTCACTGCGCAGTGAGCCGATCACCAGCAAAGTCATCTATGCCGTGGAGGACAACGCCCTCTGTGGCCAGACCGGCCTGCAGGCCGGCGACGAGATCGTGGCTGTCAACGGGCGGCACTGCTTCGTGGCCAACGATATGCTCTACGAGCTTATGCGCACTGAGAGCTACCGTGCAGACTTCACCGTCCGCCGGGTCGGCAAGCTCGTGGAGCTGCCGGACGTCCAGTTCGACACCTGGCAGGATGAGCAGGGCCAGACCCACATGACACTGGGCTTCACAGTCTACGGCCTCAAAAAAACACCGCAGAACGTCCTGAAAGAGTCGGCCAACAGCGTCATCTACTATGGACGCATCATCTATACCTCGCTGGCCGACCTTCTGCGGGGCCGTGAGAGCATCAACGACCTGTCCGGCCCGGTGGGCATCGTGACCGCCATCGGTCAGGCCGCAAGCTACGGCTGGGAGGATGTGGCTGAGCTGCTGGCGCTCATCACCATCAACCTCGGCGTCCTCAATCTGCTGCCGTTCCCGGCGCTGGACGGCGGAAAGATCGTCTTCCTGCTCATCGAGGCAATCACCGGCCATGCAGTGCCGGAAAAAATCCAGAGCAGTCTGACCGTCGCAGCCTTTGCGCTGCTGTTCGGCCTGATGCTCTTTGCAACGTACAATGACATCGTCCGGCTCGTGACCGGAGCAATTTGAAAGGGGTAAAACCATGCGGCAGCTGAAACGTGAAGTGAAGATCGGCAATGTGACCATCGGCGGCAAGAATCCCATTGCCGTGCAGACCATGCTGAACGTCCCGGTGGAGGACATCGAGGGCAATGTGGCGCAGGCAAAGCGCTGCGAAGCGGCAGGCTGTCAGATTTTGCGCGTGACCTGTCCCAGCGCGGCAGACGCCAAGTGCATCGAGGCCGTCAAGAACGCCGTGAATATCCCCATCGTGGCAGACATCCACTTCGACTACAAGGCTGCCATTGCCTGCGCCGATGTGGGCGTGGATAAGATCCGCATCAACCCGGGCAACATCGGCGACGATGACCGCGTGAAGGCGGTCGTGGATGCCTGCCAGCAGAAAAATATCCCCATCCGCATCGGCGTCAACGGCGGCAGTCTGGAAAAGCACATCCTCGCCAAGTACGGCGCACCTGTGCCGGAAGCGATGGTGGAGAGCGCTCTGTACCATGTCCGCCTGCTGGAAAAGTTCGACTTCAACAACATCGTCATCTCCATCAAGAATTCCAACGTCCCCCGCATGATGGAGGCATACCGCCAGCTCAGCGCTGTGACCGACTACCCGCTCCATGTGGGCGTCACTGAGGCCGGCACTTACCAGATGGGCCTGCTCAAGAGCGGCATGGGCATCGGTGGGATGCTGCTGGAGGGTATCGGCGACACCATCCGTGTCTCGCTGGCTGCTGACCCTGAGAAGGAAGTGGAAGCAGGCTACAATATCCTGCGCGCTGTCGGCTTCCCGGTGGCCGGCCCGGAGGTCATCACTTGCCCGACCTGCGGCCGCACCCAGTACCCCTGCACTGAAATCGCAAATGAGGTGGAGCGGCGGCTTCAGGGGTGCAAAAAGTCCATCAAGGTGGCTGTCATGGGCTGTGTCGTCAACGGCCCCGGCGAGGCCCGTGAGGCTGACATCGGCATTGCCGGCGGAAAGGGCGAGGCAGTGCTGTTCGTCCACGGCAACCCCGTCAAGAAGCTGACGGGGGATAATATCCTCGACCAGTTCATGGAGGAGATCTATAAGCTGTAAGCTCAAGAACAACCTGCTGCCACGCCCTTTTCCAGGGCGCGGCAGTTTGTGCTGTTATCTGATAGAAAAGGAGTACCATTGTGACACCACTTGTTTCCCAGCTATGGCCGCAGTTTATGGCGGACCCGGACTTTGCGGCCTGTTTTGGCCGCGTGGTCGTCGAGCACGCCCAGATGCTGCGGCAGGAGCGGCAGGTCATCTTTACGCTGCGCAGTTCTGCCCCGCTGGACAAGGGGCTGTGCGCCCGGCTGCTGGCCTCGCTGGCACCGGATTACGAGGGCTTCGAGCTCCGCATCAACAATCTTTTCGGCTATGCGACGCTGGATGAAGCCGGTCTGCGGGAAATGATGGAGGAGATGAAGCGGGATGGTGTCCCCATCAACGGTTTCCTCGACCGCTGCCGTATCACCATCACCGGTCAGAACATCACCATCGGCGTCTGCCACGGCACGAAGTTTTTGCAGGAGATGCAGTTCGAGCGCCTGCTGGCGGAGCGCATCGCCGCCCACACCGGCGTAAAGCCCAAAGTGACGCTGGAAAGCAGCGTGGGCGAAGCCGAACAGCGCCAGATGGAAGAAAAGCTCGAGCGGAAAATTGCGCCGCCTGTCGTCAAGTTCGAGAAAAAGAACACTGCCCCCTCCATCAAGGTGGAGGGCCTCGACCTCACGGACAAGCCCGTCACCATCTTCCACGGCAAGATGTTCACCCCGAAAAACCTCACCCCCCTCAAGGATCTGGGCGGCGAGGGCGGCAAGTGCATGATTTGGGGCGACGTCTTCTTCACCGAGGTGAAGGGCAACTTCCGCAAGATATACACTGTCTCCATCACCGATTACACCGGCTCCATCAACCTGAAGATCCGTGCGCAGGAAGGGGAGGACTGCTCCAAGTGGGAGTCCATCCCCAAGGGTACGACGGTCGTGGTGCGCGGCGACTGTTCCTACGATAAGTACGAGCATGACTATATCGTCTGGCCCTACGACGTCCTCTTTGTCGAGCGCAAAAAGCGGGAGGACAACGCCCCCGTCAAGCGGGTGGAGCTGCATCTGCATACCAAGCTGTCCAGCATGGACGCCTTCTGCGACCCCGGCGGCATCGTCAAGCTGGCCCACCGGATGGGCCACCCGGCCATTGCCATCACCGACCACGGTGTCTGTCAGGGCTACCCCGAGGCTATGCTGGCTGCAGACGCCATCCACAAGACAGACCCGGACTTCAAGCTCATCTACGGCTGTGAGGCCTACTTTGTCGATGACATGATACCCTGCGTCTACGGCGTGAAAGACGAGCCGCTGAACGGTGAGTTCTGCGTCTTCGACACTGAGACGACGGGCCTCGACCCCGGCGTGGAGTACCTGACAGAGATCGGCGCGGTCATCGTGCGGAACGGGGAAGTGGTGGAAGAATTCGATACCTTCGTAAAACCCGGAAAGGCCATCACCTCCAAGATCACCGAGCTGACCGGCATCACCAACGAGATGGTAGCCGACGCCCCCAGCGAGGCCGAGGCGCTGAGAGCCTTCCTCGACTTTGTAGATGGCCGCATCCTTGTGGCTCACAATGCCCACTCCTTCGACATCCGGTTCCTTCGCGCCGCCGCCAAGCGGAGCGGCATCGAGTTTGAGCCGACCTATATCGATACCCTGACCATGGCTCAGGCCATGTACCCCGGCCTCCACAACTACAAGCAGGGGACCATCAACAAGCATCTGGAGCTGCCCGCCTACGAGGCCCACCGCGCCTGCGAGGACTCTGCCGCACTGGGCCGCATCTTCTGCGTCATGCTGAAAGATCTGGAGGAAAAGCAGGTCACCGCCGTCAGCGGCATCAACACCGGCCTCGGCGGAAACCGCGAGGTGCTGAAGAAGAAGTACTTCCACCTCATCATCCTCGTACGCAACCAGATGGGCCTGAAAAACCTCTATAAAATCGTCAGCGAGGCCCATGTCAACTACTTCTTCAAGAAGCCCCGCGTTCCCCGCAGCCTTCTGAACAAGTATCGGGACGGCCTTATCCTCACTTCTGCCTGTGAAGCAGGAGAACTTTACAGGGCTGTCGTAGAGGGCCGCTCTTACGAAGAATTGAAGAAAATTGCATCGTACTACGATGTTTTGGAGGTCCAGCCCCTGGGCAACAACGCCTATATGGTGCGGGAGGGCAAGGTGGAGAGCGAAGAGGTCATCAAGGACTTCAACCGCACCGTCATCAAGCTGGGCGAAGACCTGCACAAGCCCGTCATCGCCACCGGCGACGTCCATTTCACCGAGCCGGAGGACGCCATCTACCGCTCTGTCCTGCAGGCGGGCAACGGCTTCAAGGACGCGGACAACCAGCCGCCCCTGTTCTACCGCACCACCGAGGACATGCTGAACCAGTTCAGTTACCTGCCCAAGGAAAAGGCCTACGAGATTGTCGTGACCAATCCCCGCAAGATAGCAGCCAGCATCGACGGCAACGTCCGTGCCATCCCGCGCGGCACCTACCCTCCCAGCATCGAGGGCGCAGAACAGCAGCTCCGGGATGCGACCTGGGAACACGCCAAGCGGGACTATGGCGACCCTCTGCCCGAGATCGTGGAGAAGCGCCTGCAAAAAGAGTTGGACTCCATCTGCGGCCACGGCTACGCCGTCCTGTACGTCATCGCGGTCAAACTGGTGGCCTACTCCAACGCGGGCGGCTATCAGGTGGGCAGTCGTGGTTCGGTCGGCTCGTCAGCTGTGGCCCACTTCTCCGGAATCTCGGAGGTCAACAGTCTGCCGCCCCACTACCGCTGCCCCAAGTGCAAATACAGCGAGTTCATCACCGATGGCAGCGTGGACGACGGCTTCGACCTGCCCGACAAGAACTGCCCCCACTGCGGCACCCGGATGCTGGTGGACGGCCACGACATCCCTTTCGAGACCTTCCTTGGTTTCTACGGCGACAAGGAGCCTGATATTGACCTGAACTTCTCGGGCGAGTACCAGTCCAACGTCCACCGCTACACGGAGGAGCTGTTCGGCAAGGCCAACGTGTTCAAGGCCGGCACCGTCTCCGGTATTCAGGACAAGACGGCCTACGGTTACGTCAAAAAATATCTGGATGAGCGGGGGAGAACGGTCAACCACGCGGAAGAGAACCGCCTGACGCTGGGCTGCACCGGCGTCAAGCGTACCACCGGCCAGCATCCCGGCGGCATGGTCGTCGTGCCGGATACCTACGAGATCTACGATTTCTGCCCCATCCAGCACCCGGCGGACGATGTGGCGGGCGGTCTGCTGACCACTCACTTCGAGTTCAAGTACCTCCACGACACCCTGCTCAAGCTGGACGAGCTGGGTCACGATATGCCTACCTTCTACAAGTATTTTGAGGAGTACACCGGCATCCCCGTGGACAGCATCCCCATGAACGACCCCAAGGTCTACAGCCTGCTCACCAGCCCGGAAGAGCTGGGTGTGACGCCGGAGCAGATCGACAGCCAGACCGGCACCTTCGGCATCCCTGAGATGGGCACCAACTTCGTGCGCGGAATGCTGGTGGAGGCCCGTCCCAAGAATTTCTCCGAGCTCATCCAGATCTCGGGCCTGTCCCACGGTACCGACGTCTGGACCGGCAACGCCGACGAGCTCATCCGCAGCGGCACCTGTACCATCGCGGAGGTCATCGGCTGCCGTGACAGTATCATGCTCTATCTGCTGCGCAAGGGCCTCGAGCCGAAGATGGCCTTCGATATTATGGAGGCCGTCCGTAAGGGCAAGGTGGCCAAGGGCGGCTTTGCGCCCGGCTGGGAAGAGGCCATGCGGGAGCACGATGTGCCGGACTGGTACATCGAGAGCTGCCGCAAGATAAAATATATGTTCCCGAAAGCCCATGCGGTGGCCTACCTGATGTCGGCCATCCGCCTCATGTGGTTTAAGCTCTACCACCCGCAGGCGTTCTATGCGGTGTACTTCACCGTCCGCGGTGATGACATCGACTATGAAGCCGCTGTGGGCGGCGCGGCGGTGGCCCGCGCCCACATGAACGAGGTGAAGCGCCGTCTCAAGGAAGAGAAGAACGCTAAGGATGAAGATGTGCTCGTCTCGCTCCAGCTGGTCAACGAGATGCTGGTGCGCGGCTACGAGTTCCTGCCCATCGAGCTGGGCAAGAGCCGGGGCTCGAAGTATGTGGTGGAGGACGGCAAGGTACGCCTGCCCTTCTGCTCCTTGAAGGGTCTGGGCGGTGCCGCCGCCGATGCGCTGGAAAATGTGACCATCCACGGCGAAGAGTATCTCTCCATCGAGGAACTGCAGCAGGCCTCTGGCGTTGGCAGCAGCATCATCGACCGCCTGCGTCAGGTGGGCGCTCTGGGTGAGCTGCCGGAAAGCAGTCAGGTGAGCTTCTTTTAAAATTGCAGCAAAAAACGACCTCTGCAGCCGGATGGACCGGAAGCAGAGGTCGTTTTGTTATACGATTGAGTTTTTGAACAGGGAAGAGGCTTACTCCACGCTGATCATATAGTAGTAGACCGGCTGACCGCCGCGGATGTGGCTGACCTCAACGTGGTTGGGGCATTTTGCCTTGACGATCTCGGTCACCTTCTCGGCATCCTCGTCGGAGACGTCGCAGCCGGAGATGATGGTGACGAAGCTGGAATCCTTCTTGCACATACCGCGGGCCAGACGATAGGTGGCCTTGGTGATGTCGTTGGAGGTGGAGACGATCTTGCCGTTCTCCAGGGCCATGATCTCGCCCTTCCTGATGCGCTTGCCGTCGTACTCGCTGTCGCGGGCGGCGTAGGTGATGAGGCCGGTGGAGACCTTATCGGCAGCAGACATCATGTTGATGGTGTTGGCCTCCACGGTAGCAGAGGGGTCGAAGTTCAGCAGAGCGGTGATGCCCATGGGGACGGTACGGGTGGGCAGGACGACCACCTGACGGTCAGCCAGCTTCTGGGCCTGCTCAGCAGCCATGATGATGTTCTTGTTGTTGGGCAGAACAAAGACGGTCTTGGCCGGGACACTCTGGATGGCGGCAAGGATGTCCTCGGTGGCGGGGTTCATGGTCTGACCGCCGGAGACGACAGCGTCAGCGGCCAGGTCGGTGAAGACAGACTTCAGGCCCTCACCGGCGGCGACAGCAACGAAGCCATAGTCGCGGCTGGGGTCAACAGCAGCGTAGATGAACTCGCTGGCGGGGTCGGGCTTCTTCTCGGCGGAAGCCTGCTTCTCGAGGCTCTTGCCCTGCTTCTGGCGGGCCAGGAACTGCTCGTGCATATTCTCGATCTTGAAGTTGGTGAGGTAGCCGTACTTGATGGCCTCGCTCAGGATCTTGCCGGGGTCGGCGGTGTGGACATGGAGGTTGATGACGTCATCGTCCTCGATGCAGACGACGCTGTCGCCGTTGGACTCGGCGAAGGCGCGCATCTTTGCGGCGCTTGCGCCCTCGTTCTTATTGATGAGGAACTGGGTGCAGTAGCCGTTCTTGATGTCCTCGACCTTCATCAGGTCGTCGGTGAAGACGCCCTTGCCGGCGTTTTCGGTGGAGAGCTTGGCCTTGTTGGGGACAGCCTCGCCGCCGGCCACCATGTCCTCGCCGTGGAAGACCTTGCCCATGCCCTCAAAGATGATCATGATGCCCTGACCACCGGCGTCCACGACGCCGGCCTTCTTCAGGACGGGCAGCAGGTTGGGGGTGTCCTCCAGAGCCTTCTGACCGGCGGTCATCACGACGTCCCACAGCTCGGCCACGTCCTCTTTGCCGCAGGCAGCAGCTTCCTCGGAAGCGATGCGGGCAACGGTCAGGATGGTGCCTTCGGTGGGCTTCATGACGGCCTTGTAAGCGCCCTCGACGCCCTTCTTCAGCGCAGCCACGATGTCGGAAGCGTCAGCCTCCTTTTTGCCCTCCAGAGCTTTGGAGAAGCCGCGGAACAGCAGGCTGGTGATGACGCCGGAGTTGCCGCGGGCGCCGCGCAGCATGGCGGAGGCGGCGGTCTTTGCGGCCTCGCCCACGGTGCAGCTGTCGTCCATGGCCTGCAGCTCACGGACGGCTGCGCCGACGGTCATGCCCATGTTGGTGCCGGTGTCGCCGTCGGGGACGGGGAACACGTTCAGCTCGTCCACGCGGGAGCGCTGGTTGTTGATGTTGTTTGCGCCGGAAATAATGGCGTCGCGCAGGATCTTACCAGAAATCATTGCTTTTTACTCCTTATATCTTCCCGGTACCCCCGGGCGGGCTTTGTCTCATCAGGCAACCACGTCATCGACCGATACGACCACGCGGGCGACTTTCAGGCCGGTGGCCTGCTCCACCTCGTCCTTCACGCGGTGCGAGATGGAACGCGCGGCGGTGGAGATGTTCAGCCCGTAGCTGACGGCAATGTGCAGCTCGATCACGAGACGGCCCTCTTCCTGTGTGACACGGACGCCCTTGGCCGAATCGTCCACGCCGCGCACGGCGCTGCGGACACGGTCGGTCAGATCACGGGGGGCCATTGCGGCCACGCCGTAGCATTGTTTGGTTGCTTCGCCCACGAGCGTGGAAAAATACTCGGCTGAGAAGCTGACATCTCCCAGCGGAAAACGGGAAGTGATCATAGTCGCTCTGCTCCTTTTATTCATTATGATACCCCGTCCGCACGGCGGCGGGGCGGTGCGCGGGCCTAAGAAGGCGGCGGACCACTTTTATTATACAACTTTATGAGGAACCTGTACAGCACATAATTGCTGACAGAAAGAAAAAAGTCAGGCACGGCTTACCCGTCTCGGTCTGTTTCGACACCACAAAGCCGGTATACTGAAAGACAGACAGAGCCGCAAAGGGCCGCGTTCCTGCTGTTAGTATAGCACAAAATCCTTCGCAGTGCATCCATTTCGTGAATATTTATCCGACAAAACAAAAGGTGATTGTGAATAAAATATAAAAGATGGTGCAGACATCTTTATCTTACTATGAAAAAGTGCTAAAATCTAAGGTGGCAAGAGTAAGACTGTATCCGGCGCAGGATGCAGGGGCATTCGACTGCCAAGGTGCTGAAGACAGGAATTTGCTGCGGCTGCACAGGAGCTGCGGCCCGGCGGCGGAAAAGTTCACAATAGGAGTTGTTTTCATGAATATTCTGTTTTTCCTTTCCCCCAAGCAGGACCTGATGTATGTGTACGATGACTTCACCCTTCGCCAGACGCTGGAAAAATGGGAGAACAACCGCTACGCATCCATCCCGGTGCTCAACCGCAAGGGAGAGTATGTAGGGACCCTGACGGAAGGGGACATCCTCTGGGGACTGAAAAAGTTCCACGGCCTCGACCTTGAGGCAGCAGAGGACATCCCCATCCGGGATTTTGCCCACAAGCGGGACTACAAGGCCGTCACGGTCACCACGAGCATGGACCAGCTCATCGAGGCGGCCATGAACCAGAACTTCGTCCCCGTCGTGGATGACCGGGGAATGTTCATCGGCATCGTCCGCCGTCAGGCCATCATCCGCTACTGCTACGACCGCTCCCGCGCTGCCGCCGCAGAGCAGCGCAGAAAGCCTGAAAAGCAGGAAAAACGAGTCCCGGTTTCTGCCGGGGTGCAGTAAAACAGGAAAAGGCCCCGCCGCTCTGCATGAAATGTGCAGGGCAGCGGGGCTTTTCTATGCCTGTGGGAAAGGGAGAGTGGAGCTTCAGCCTACAGTGAGGCTAGAATCGGTGAACCGGTGGGTCAGGACAGCCTCGGCGTCCTCGCCGCCCATGGCCAACAGCTCGTCCACCGAGAGGGTGGTGGAGCAGAGGATGGTCTGGAAGGTGATGGTCTCGATGCCCTCAGCCCGCAGCTGACGCAGCGCGGCCAGCGAGATGCGGAAGGAGGCTGTGAGCCGTCCGACGCAGACGGTGAGGGTATTGCCGCTCTGGGTGCTGGTGTAGGAGATGCGCTGGCCGTCCCTGTCGGTGACAGTCAGACCGGGGAGGGGAGAGGCGGGTGCGGACGGGGCGGCAGAGCCGCCGTCAGAAGAGGAAGAAGAGGAAGAAGAGGAAGAAGACTCCACAGGGCGGGGGATGGAGACCTGATTAACCTTGCCGTTGGCATCAGTGGCAGTGACTTTTGCGCCCGGGCCCAGCTTGTCCTTGATGGTGTTGAGGTCAAGCTCATCGCCGTTCTGAGAGAGGGCCCTGCCGCTGGGACTGCCAGCCTTGGCGGTCAGCTCGAGGCTGCCCGACAGATCGATGCCGCTGCTGCAGATGCCGTCGCCGCCGTTGCCGCCGTTGCCGCCGTTGGCAGTGACCGTACCGCCGGAGATGGCGACGCCGCCGATGCTGCCGATGCCGTCGCCGCCGTAGCTGCCGCTGCCGCCGTTGCCGCCGTTGGCAGTGACCGTACCGCCGGAGATGGTGACGCCGCCGCTCCAGATGCCGCCTCCGCCGTAGCCGTCTTTGCCGTCTCTGCCAGTGGCGTTGACCGTACCGCCGGAGATGGTGAGGCTGCTGCGGCTGTAGATGCCGTTGCCACCGTAGCTGCCGCTGCCGCCAGCGGCGTTGACCGTACCGCCGGAAATGGTGACGCCGCCGTTACTGGTGATGCCGCTGCCGCTCACATTGCTGCCGTCGCCGCCGTTGGCAGTGACCGTACCGCCGGAGATGGTGACGCCGCCGCGGCTGTAGATGCCGCGGCCGCCGTCGTCGCCGTTGGCAGTGACCGTACCGCCGGAGATGGTGAGGCTGCCGCTGCCGCTGCCGTAGATGCCGCTGCGGTAGATGTCGCTCTTCAGCGCGTTGTCGCCATCCAGCTTGATATTGGTGTCGCCCTCGCCGGTCACGCTTACGGCGGCTTTGTTCCGGCTGCTGGTGTCGATGTTCACATCCTTGAGTGTGACCTCGACCTTATCGTCCTTATCTTTGGCCTCGATGGTCACGGTGTTGGAAGAAGCGTTCTTCTCACGATTTGTGATGACGGTATCGGTGTCCGGCACATCCGTACTCTCTCCCTGTGAGACCTTGTTTGTCCCTTTGGTGTCACCTGCCTTCACGGTAATGTTACCATCCTCGATATACCATTCCTTTGCAAAGGCCGGGGCAGCAAGGGTGATGAGCATTGCGGCAGTCAGGACAAACGCTGCTGCCCGCTGAGAGGCCGGACGGGGTGAATCGCTACCCCCCGTATGGAGAGGGCGACCCAGAACACGCATCGCAAGCTTACGATAAGACAGCATACAAAAACCTCCTTTGAACGGTGAAAAGAAATGGTGAGACCGTAGAATATCAGGTTACTTTAAATATACCGGATCTGCGGGAAAAAATCAACAAAACCTGCGCGAATCGCCCTGTTTCCTGCGTGAATGGAGAAGTTCGGACAGATTTTGGCTCTCCCCTTGGGGGAGCTTGCGCGGAGCACCTGAGAGGGCAAGGACGCTGACAGAGAGCTTTTTTGCGCCTTTTTGCTCAAAAAACTGCCTAAAAGTACATTTTATTGGATTTTTATTCTGCTATACTCCTGTCAGAACAAAAAGACACAGGAGGGAACAGGAATGAAAGACATTGAGCTTCGGTATGTGGGCGGTCATGTGGAGGTGTATACGGGGGCGGGCGCGTTCCTGTTCTCGGCGGACACCCTGCGGGAGGCGATGGAAGAGCTGGATGCCGCCTGATGCATTCCCGGAAATACCGGCAAGCACCGGGCGGGAGTTAGAAAATACTAATGTAAAATGAATGTAAAATTCAAGAAAAGAACCGTCTAAGAAGGCCCGGAAATCTTAAAATTCCGGTCAAAAAAGTGATTTTCCTGTAAAATAATGCTTGTTGAGCCGGGGGGTTCGATGCTATAATAAAAAGGACGGCGTTTTGCGTATGGAGAGCTAAGCACAGCCGTCTTGTGCAATGGAGCAATAGGAAGATTTTAGGAGCATTGTTTTATGGACATTACACACATCACCTCTCTGCTGGGCGGTATTGCGCTGTTCCTGTATGGCATGTCGATCATGGGGGCCGGCCTCGAAAAGCTGGCCGGCGGCAAGATGCAGGGCGTATTGCAGAAACTGACTTCGTCCACCATCAAGGGCGTCATTTTCGGCACCCTCATCACCGGCGTCATCCAGTCGTCGGCCGGCACGGTCGTCATTTGCGTCGGCCTCGTCAACTCCGGCATCATGACCCTTACGCAGTCGGTAGGCGTTATCATGGGTGCAAACATTGGTACTACGGTCACCGGTCAGCTCATCCGCATGGCGGATATTTCGGGCGACAGCCTCATCCTGACCCTCATCCAGCCCAAGACGTTTGCGCCGGTGGTGGCGTTTATCGGCTGCATTTTTTATGTATTTATCCGCAACGCGAAGAAAAAGAACATCGGCCAGATCATGCTGGGCTTCGGCATCCTGTTCACCGGCATGAGCCTGATGGACACCGGTGTGTCTCCCCTGCGTGAGAGCGCAGCATTTCAGGAGCTGTTCGTCACCATGACCAACCCTATCCTCGGCGTTCTCGTGGGCGTGGTGGTCACGGTCATCATCCAGTCCTCTTCGGCCTCTGTGGGTATCCTGCAGGCGCTGTCCAGCACCGGCCTCGTCACCTTCAGTTCGGCCATCCCCATCGTGCTGGGTGCCCACATCGGCACGGCCTTCACCCCGCTTCTGACCATCGGCGGCTCCTCCAAGGACGGCAAGCGCGCCGCCCTCATCCACCTGTACTTCAACATCATCGGCAGCGTCATCCTGCTGGCGCTGGTCTATGCAGTCCAGTTCACCATCGGCATCCCCATGTGGGGCGATGTGATGAACAAGAGCAGCATTGCAAACATCCACACCATGACCAGCGTCATTGCGATGCTGTTCTTCCTGCCCTGCAGCGGCGTGCTGTCCAGGCTGGCCATGATGACCGTGCCGAACAGCGCGGAGGAGGCGCAGGAGCTGAGTATGCCTGTGCTGGATGAGCGTCTGTTCAAGAGCCCGGCTGTGGCTCTGCAGCAGGCTAAGAACGCGGTGGTCAAGATGTCCCGCCGCGCAGCCCGCAACGTCGGCCTCGCCACCCCGCTGCTGCTCAAGATGGACGAGGATGTCGTGAGTGCCATCGATGTCCGCGAGAACCTCATCGACCGGATGGAGGTGGACATCTCCAACTACCTCATCAAGCTGGCAGACCAGGAGCTGGGCGACGCGGAGAGCCATGAGGTGACCGAGCTGCTCAACTTTGTCACCGAGTGCGAGCGCATCGGCGACTATGCAGTCAACATTAAAGAAAAAGCGCAGGAGCTGACCGACAAGGAAGTCACCTTCAGCGAGAAGGCACAGCAGGAGCTGAAGCTTCTCGACAATGCGCTGGAAAAGATACTGACCCTCACCACGGACGCCTTCGAGTTCGACGACGCCCGGACCGCCAGCCAGGTGGAGCCGCTGGAACAGGTCATCGACATCCTCGTGGAGCGGCTTCGTGCGCAGCACATCAAGCGCCTGAAAGATGGTGCCTGCTCCATTGATACCGGTGTCGTCTATCTCGATGTGCTGAACAATGTAGAGCGTATCTCGGACCACTGCTCCAACATCGCCGCCCGTCTGGTGGGCATGGAGGCAGGCGAGGACTATGACTCCCATACCCTCAAGAACATGATGCACCACAACCCCACCAAGGAATATATGCTCAACTACGAGCAGTGCCGCAAGGACTACCTTATCCCGCTGGAACAGCTCGAAGCCTGATTCTGATAAAGGATAAAAACAGTGCAGACCTCCCCGGGGAGCGTCTGCACTGTTTTTGTTTATTCACCCAGGTCTTCCAGCAGCGCCCGGAGGGCCGTTTCGCCGGTGACGTAGAGGCCCTGCTTGAGCCGGAGGGCATCGGCCTCGGGCAGGAGATTGACATAGATGCCGGTGCGCAGGAGCCGCTTGTCGGGCAGTCCGTTGTCGGAGCAGGTGTAGACGACCACCCGCCCACCCTCGTCGCAGAGGTAGAAATCGGTGCCGCTCTGCCCGGCGGAGCCCTGCGCGGCCAGACCCGGCTCGGAGGCCGGCGTCTCTTCACCGGAGTCGGCAGGGAAGGGGAGACTGGGCAGGGCCATCCAGAACAGGCTGAACACGATGGTAAAAATGCACAGCGCATAAAAAATGCAGAGCCAGACCTTGCGCATGGCAGTGGACTCCTTTCGGCTGAAATGGTGTTTCAGACGGTAGTATGTGCAAAAGAAAACTGCCTCAGACAGGAATGCAGAATTTTCACACCCGGATGCTGTACTTTGGCGGGGCAGATGTGCTATACTAACATCGTATCCCGTCGATTTCCCCCCTTGCGGAAGCGGGCGGTGCGGACTATAATGTATTATTATGGCTGTGGGCAGTCTGGCCGCAGCAGGAACAGCGAACGGCATCGTCAGAGGATGCTTTGAGATGCAGAACAGTGAAAATTGCGATAGGAGGCGATCCTTATCTCAAACAATGAAAGACGGAGACTCCACAGTGATGGTGCGCTCCGGGAGCAGCGGCCCGCAGCAGAGCAGAACCGGCGGGTCCGTGAACCCCGCGGACCGCAGGAGCAGGAAGAAAAGCACGGTCATCCCGTTCTCGGATTCCTGGGCCGGACCATCGTCACCCTCGTCTGTCTGGGCATTATGGCGGGCAGTCTGGTGGCAGTGGGCGCTGTATACTATGTGGTGCAGGCTACGGCCAGTGACGGCGACCTGCTGGACCTCGACAACATCGAACTGAGCCAGTCGAGCCTTGTGGTGGCCACCGACCCCGACACCGGCGCACAGGTGGAGTACGCCACCCTGCGCTCTTCCAACAGCCACCGCGTCTGGGCGGACCTCGAGCAGATCCCCACCAACCTACAGTATGCATTCATCTGCACCGAGGACAAAGACTTTTACAGCGAGCCGGGCGTCAACTTCAAGCGCACCATCGGCGCGATGATCAATGAATACCTGCTGCCCATCTACAGCTCTAAGCAGGGCGCCTCTACGCTGGAACAGCAGCTCATCAAGAACCTGACCAGCGACAAGAGTGCCAGCGGCATCGAGGGCGCACTGCGCAAGCTGCGCGAGATCTACCGCGCCCTCATCCTGAGCCGCAGCTACTCCAAGGAGACCATTCTGGAAGCCTACCTGAACACCATCAGCTTTACCGGTACGATCCAGGGCGTCCAGACGGCGGCAAACGAGTACTTCGATAAGGATGTCAGCGAGCTGACCCTCTGGGAGTGCGCGTCCATCGCGTCCATCACCAAGAATCCCACCAACTATAACCCCTACACCAACCCCGAGAACCTCATCAACCGCAGGAACTTCCTGCTCTACAATATGTGGCAGCAGGGTGTCATCTCGGAGGATGATTACCGCAGCGCCGCTGCCCAGCCGCTGGTGCTGGCAGAGACGGACAACACGAAGAAGAGCAGCTCCACTACCTCTTACTTCACCGATGCCCTCTTCAACGAGGTGGTGAAGGACATCATGGCCAAGGAGGGCGTGGACGAGTCCACCGCCCAGAGTATGCTCTACACCGGCGGCTATACCATCGAGGCAACGGTCAACCCCAAGATCCAGACCGCGATGGAGAACCTGATGCTCAACACCGACGACGCCTACTTCCCGGCCGGCTGGCATGAGGAAGAGGTGACCAGCATCTCCGACGACGATGTGCAGGTCTACAACGAGGACGGCACCCCCAAGACCCGCACTGGTGACGACGGTACGGTCTACTATTACCGCAATGTCCGCACGCAGGCGGCGATGGTCACGCTGGACTATGACGGCAATGTCATCGCCATGGTGGGCGGTCTGGGCGAAAAGACCAAGAGCCTTTCCCTGAACCGCGCCTACGGCGTCACCCGTCAGACCGGTTCTACCATCAAGCCCATCGGCGCCTATGCGCTGGGCATCGAGTATGGTCTGGTCAACTGGTCCACCATGCTCAACAACTCGCCCCTCTACCTCAAGCAGGACATGGTCATCCGTGACGAGGACTACTGCCGCCGGAACGGCCTCATGGGTCTGACGGACAAGCAGCTGAAAGCCTACCCCAACGCATGGCGCAGCTGGCCCCGCAACTACGGCGGCAACTACGGCGACGGCTCTGACCTGCCGCTTTGGAACGGCCTCGCACGCTCCCTGAACACCATCGCCATCCGCGTTGGCGACCTCGTGGGCGCGAACAACATCTTCAACTTCGTCTACAATACCCTGCAGCTCAGCACACTGGACCCCGTCAACGATGTGGGCCTTGCACAGATGGTCATGGGCAGCCAGACCCACGGCGTCACCCCGATGGCGCTGGCGGCGGCGTTCCAGATCTTCTACGACGGCGAGTACACCACGCCTCACCTCTACACCCGTGTGCTCGACCGGGACGGCAACATCTATATGGAGAGCAACGACACCAGCTATCAGGCTCTGACGCCCCAGACGGCCTACGTCATGAACCGTCTGCTGAAGAACGTCCTGTTCTCCAGCGTTGGTACGGCCAGCGGCCGCTACCCCAACTCCAACGGTATGGAGGCCTTCGGTAAGACCGGTACGGCCAGCGATGAAAAGGACCTGTGGTTCGTGGGCGGCACGCCCTATTACGTCACCGCTGTGTGGTGGGGCTACGATGCGCCTTACGATATGACCAAGACCCTCGGCAAGCAGCAGGCCAAGACCCGCACCTGTGTCACGGCATGGAAGGCCCTGATGGAGCAGATCCAGGCAGACCTGCCCTATAAGGCATTCCCGGCGGCTGACGGCGTCGTGGAGCGCAGCTACTGCACCCAGAGCGGCCTGCTGGCCAGCGGCTCCTGCCCGAGCACGGCAGTGGGCTACTACCGTGCCGACGACCTGCCCGACGTCTGCAATTATTCCCACGGTCAGGCAGCTGTCGCCAGCGAACCCCTCGCGCCTGAGCCGGACACCACCAACCTGGACACCGACTGAGGCAAAAATCATACTTTTCGGCACATCGGGTTGCAGATTCGGTGCGCTGAAGGGGTACTTCACGGCTCAAAACTGGATAATCTGACAAAATAGCATCCGACCTCTTGCAATGCAGGGAGTCGGATGCTATTATATTTTCTGCAAGAACACTTGTGTTTGAGAGGTGAACAAGTTGGAACGCCGTTTTTATCTGGTGGATGCGCAGGTCCTGCCGGAAGTTTTCCTCAAGGTCGTCCGGGCCAAGGAGCTTCTGGCCAGCGGAGAGGCACGCAGCATTTCGGCTGCGACCCGCAGTGTGGACCTGTCGCGCAGTGCATTTTATAAATATAAGGACTGCATTTTCGACTCGGAGAATGGCCGCGAGGTCATCACTGTCATGGCGACCCTGCGGGACGAGACGGGTGCGTTGCAGAGCCTTCTGGCCGGCATCAGTGCCGCCGGTGCCAGCATCGTGACCATCAATCAGTCTACTCCGGAGAACGGAGCCGCGCTGGTGGCTGTCACCATCCGCACCGACACCATGCAGATGACCCCCGAGGAGCTGACGGAAAAGCTTTCGCGCCAGAGGATGGTCGTGGGCGTACACTGCGGATACAATCTGTGACAGTACATTCATAGAAAAAAGGAACGAGGGCAGTATCATGGCAAAAATCGCGATTCTGGGCTTTGGCACGGTGGGCAGCGGCGTGTACGAGGTGCTCTGCCGCAACGCCGCAGGCGTCTCTCGCCGCGCAGGCGAACCGGTGGAGGTCAAGTACATCCTTGACCCCAAAGACTTCTCGAATCATCCGGCTGCACAGTTGTTTATAAAGAATTTTGACGCCATTCTGGAAGACCCCGAAGTGAAGGTCGTCGTCGAGACCATCGGCGGCACCCGCTTCGCTTACCCTTATGTCAAGGCCTGTCTCGAGAGCGGTCGGAGCGTCTGCACCTCCAACAAGGAGATGGTGGCCACCTACGGCGCAGAGCTGCTGGCTCTGGCCAGGGCACACAACTGCGCCTTCCTGTTCGAGGCTTCCGTGGGCGGCGGCACGCCCATTATCACCCCGATGCACCAGTGCCTCGCGGCCAATGTCATCACCGAGGTGGAGGGCATCGTCAACGGCACCACCAACTTCATGCTCACCAAGATGGTGCGGGAGAATCTGGGCTTTGACGAGGCTCTGAAGATCGCTCAGGAGCTGGGCTACGCCGAGACGAAGGACCCCGGCGACGATGTGGACGGCCGCGACGCCTGCCGCAAGATCGCCATCCTGTCCTCGCTGGTCTGCGGCCACCAGATCTACCCCCAGAACATCCCCACCCGCGGCATCCGCGACATCACGGTGGATGATGTGGCTGCGGCAGAGAAGCTGGGCTGCGTCATCAAGCTCATCGCCTGGATGAAGCGGGGCGAGGACGGCAGCGTTGCCGCCGGTGTCGAGCCCTGCCTCGTGCCGAAGGCAAACCAGCTGGCCGGTGTCGATGACGTCTTCAATGCCGTCCTCGTCAAGGGCGATATGCTGGGCGACGTGGTCTTCTACGGCAAGGGCGCGGGCAAGCTGCCCACTGCCAGTGCTGTCGTGGCCGACGTGGTGGACGCCCTCAAGAACGGCGTCAAGGTCCACGACAGCCTGTTCTGGCAGCCCGCCGAGCCGGTGGAAGGAATGCTCACCGACCCCGCTCCCGCCGCATACTATGTGCGTGTGGAAGGCATCGCCCCGGCGGTGGCCGAGGCCATCTACGGCAAGGGCCATGTGGTGGAAGAGCATTTCGACGGCTGCTCCTACTTTGTGGACAGCGCCGACGACAAGGCTCTGGCCGAAGCAGCCCGCAAGGTAGAGGCCATGGGCGGCAGCGTGAAGCTGGTGCTCCGCCGCCTGCCTGAGGACGCCTGAGCGCGAGAGAAGAGGGAACTGCGATGAAGATAAAAGTTTCCGTCCCGGCCACCAGTGCCAACATCGGCTCCGGCTTCGATGCGCTGGGTCTGGCTATGACCTTGTATAATACCGTGACATTCGAAGAGAGCGACCATCTGGACATCTCGGCGGCGGACGGCACCCGCATCCCCCGCGGCGAGACCAATCTGGTCTACCGCTCGGCCAAGGGTCTATTCGATAAGGTCGGCAAGACCATGCCGCCCCTCAAGCTTGTCCAGACCAACGCCATCCCGATGGCCCGGGGCCTCGGCTCGTCCTCGGCCTGCATCATCGCGGGCCTGCTGGGTGCGAACCGGATGCTGGGCGATGTGCTCAACACGCAGGAGCTGCTGACGCTGGCTACCTCCATCGAGGGCCACCCGGACAACGTGGCACCGGCCCTTCTGGGCGGTCTGACCAGCAGCGTTTTCGAAGACGGCGTCGTCTACTCCGTCAAGCGGGATGTGGACGAGAGCCTCTGCTTTGCAGCCATCGTGCCGGACTACAAGCTGCTGACCGAAGCCGCCCGTGCGGCCCTGCCCAAAGAGGTCACCCACAAGGATGCGGTGTATAACCTGTCCCGTGCGGCCCTCATCCCGGCGGCGTTCTGCGAGGGCCGCCACGACCTGCTGGCCATTGCCACCGAGGATAAGCTCCACCAGCCCTACCGGATGCCCCTGATGCCCGGCTCGAAGGAAGTCTTCGATATGGCGCGGCTCTGCGGTGCCAAGGCGGTGTACGTCTCGGGCGCCGGCAGCACCGTAATGGCTGTGGCCGAAAAGGCCAACGCCGAGAAATTCTACTCCAAACTGGAAAAGGGCCTCGAGCTGCTGGAAGGCTTGGACGGATGTGAAGCATTTACACTGCTGCGGCTGGATGCCGACAACACCGGTGCGACAGTGGAATGATAAACAGGACCGGAAGTGCAAGGCCGCTTCCGCCCGGTGTACCCCTCACACACTGAGGGAGCAAAAAGAGGAGAGTGACAAGATATGGCGTTGATCGTACAGAAGTTCGGCGGTTCTTCGGTGAAGGACCGGGACCGTATCTTCAACGTGGCCCGCATCGTGGCCAACACCCACAACGCGGGAAATGACGTGGTCGTGGTAGTGTCCGCACAGGGCGACACCACCGACGACCTCATCACAAAGGCAGCAGAGATCACCCACAACCCTTCTGCCCGTGAGATGGATATGCTGCTGGCAGCAGGCGAGGAGATCAGTATCGCCCTGCTGGCTATGGCTCTGAACGAGCTGGGCTGCCATGCCACCAGTCTGACCGGCTGGCAGGCAGGCTTCCGCACCGACCGTGCCTACACCAAGGCCCGCATCACCAAACTGGAAACCGAGCGTATCTCTTCGGAGCTGGAGCGCAATCGCGTCGTCGTCGTGGCAGGCTTCCAGGGCCTGAACAAGCTGGACGACATCACCACACTGGGCCGCGGCGGTTCCGACACCAGCGCTGTCGCCATCGCAGCAGCGCTCCACGCCGACCGTTGCCAGATCTTTACCGACGTGGAGGGCGTCTACACCGCCGACCCGCGCAAGGTGTGCAACACCCGCAAGCTGGATGAGATCACCTTCGACGAGATGCTGGAACTGGCATCCCTCGGCGCACAGGTGCTCAACAACCGCAGCGTGGAGCTGGCTAAAAAGTATAATGTGGAGCTGGAGGTCCTCTCCAGCCTGAACCCCGTGCCTGGCACGGTCGTCAAGGAGGTTGTAAAAGACGTGGAAGGTATGCTGATCAAGGGTGTCGCAAAGGACACTGACGTTGCTGTTATTACGATCCTGAATGTTCCCGATGAGCCGGGTACCAGCTTCAAGATCTTCGGCCTGCTGGCCCAGAAGAATATCAACGTGGACATCATCCTGCAGTCCACCGGCCGCGACGGCAAGAAGGACATCAGTTTCACCTGCGCGGAGAGCGAAGCCGAGACTGCTCTGCGCGTCCTGCGCGAGAGCGCAAAGTTCGACCAGGTCACTTGCGACGAGACCTGCGCCAAGGTGTCCATCGTGGGTGCCGGTATGCAGAGCCACAGCGGCGTGGCCTCCAAGATGTTCGAGGCTCTGTCCAACAACAACATCAACATCAAGATGATCTCCACCAGTGAGATCAAGATCTCCTGCATCATCGACCGTGAGGACGCTGACAAGGCTGTCAGCGCCATCCACGAGATGCTGTTCGAGTAAGACGTGGCTTCAAAGCCGCCGTGCCGTGCGTCCTGCGCCGGTGCGGCGGCTTTTTGCGTACACAATTTTTTTACAGCCCCTGCCGTTTACACCCAGATAAAAGGGGTGTATAATATTATTATGTGCCTGTATTCAGGGCGAACGTCAAAAACAGGAAGGAAGCTGCATCATGGAGCAAAATCGACCCGCACCCCGCCGCGCTCTGTCGCCGAAAGAACGCCGCCGGAGACACCGTATCCGTCTCGTGCGCAACTGGACGGTCTTTCTGCTCAGCTGCGGCGCGGTCATGGCTGTGATGACCGGCGGCATCCTCTGGCTGCTGCCCAGGGCCTATGCCCTCATCGCACCGCCGACGGCCTTCGAGGCCCGGGAGTATGGGGGCGGCGCGGAGACGGACCTTTCGGATAAGCGCCTCATGCTGGTGAATGCAAACCTTCCCCTGACGGAAGAGCCGACGCCGGAGCTGGCCGTGGCCGATGATGCCACCGGCGTTTCGCTGGAAGCCGAGGCTGCCGCAGCCTACCGCGAAATGGCCGAGGCCGCAAAGCAGGATGAGATAGAGCTGGTGCTGACGGCAGGGTATCGGGATGCCGCCGCCCGCCAGAGCGCCTATGAGGCTGCTGTCCAGAGCTACCGGGAGTCCGGCTGCTCGGAGGAAGAGGCCACTGCCAAGGCTGCGACCGTCCAGCCTGCGCCGGAGGCCAGCGAATATGCCACCGGCTACGGTGCCGACATCCTCGCGGCAGACAGCATGGAGAAGGACACCGGTTTCGCCGACACCCGTGCCTATGAGTGGCTGGAAGCCTATGCCGCAGAGTATGGCTTCATCCTGCGTTGGCCGCAGGAGCGTCAGGCCGCTACCGGCATGGTGTTTGAGCCGTGGCACTGGCGGTATGTGGGCAGGGACAACGCCCTCGCCATCCGCGCCTCCGGCCTCTCGCTGGAAGAGTATCTGGCGCTGGAACAAACGAAATAATACAAAAGGACGATAGAACATTGAGACGATTCCAAATCGCGCCCGGCGTCCACCTCTCGTATGACGCCGCGCAGAAATTCAACCGCTGCCGCATCAGCATCCACTTCGCGTTCCCGGCCCGCCGCGAGACGGCCACGGCCCACGCGCTGCTGCCGCTGGTGATGGAGCGGGGCTATGCCGACTGCCCCGACATGACCCAGATGACCAAAAAGCTGGCCCGCCTCTACGGCGCCGACCTGACCGTGGACGCCCGCCCCATGGGCTGCAGCCACAACCTCTGCGTCAGCATCACCGGCATCAAAGACCAGTTCGCACTGGAAGGGGAGAAGCTGACGCAGGAGTACGCCGCACTGGCCCTCGGCACGGCGTTCCACCCCTATTTTGTGGGCAGCACCTTTGACCCCGAGGCCGTGGGCATCGAAAAGCAGATGCTGAAGAAGGCGCTGGAAGACGAAGTGAACGACAAGCGCCTTTACTGCCAGCGGCAGGCCAACCGCGAGTTCTTCGGAGATAGCCCCGCCGGTGTCCGGCAGGAGGGCTACTTAGAAGAAGTGGACGGCCTGACGCCCGAAGCGCTGACCGAGGCATACTACGAGATGCTGCGGACGGCGAACATCGAGCTCATCGTGCTGGGCTGCGACGAGGCCAGCACCACCGCCGTGAAGGACGCCCTTCTGATGGAGCTTTCGGCCATCGACCGCGCCCCGCTGCCCCGGGCGGAGAATATCGCCATGCCCCGGCGGGAGCCGGTGCGGAAGGTGGAGCATTTCGACACCACACAGGCCAAGCTCTGTATGCTGTTCACGCTGGGCCAGCCCATGCAGCCTGAACAGCTGGCCGCTGTCCGGCTGGCGATGGCTCTCTACGGCGGCAGTGTGACCAGCCGCCTTTTCCTGAACGTCCGGGAGCGCGACCATCTGTGCTACTACTGCTCGTCGTCCTTCCAGAGCTTCACGGGCAGCATGGCTGTCAACAGCGGCGTCGAGCACGCCGACGCGGCCCGCGCTGAGCAGGCGGTGCTCAAAGAGCTGGCAGATCTCTGCGACGGCCCTATCACCGACGAAGAGCTGGAAGACTGCCGCCGGGGCCTGCTGGCCGGGATGAACGGTCTGGAGGATACGCTGGGCGGCATCGAGACATGGTACTATATGGAAGTGCTGCGGGGCGGCCCGGTGCAGACGCCGGAC